>Ga0209295_1000216_pt1 | contig 45384 bp, 34 predicted proteins | sample Porto_5metaG_FD_187428 | JGI IMG/M metagenome (GOLD analysis project Ga0209295, IMG submission 187428) | Marine algal microbial communities from Porto, Portugal - Porto_5 metaG (SPAdes) (version 2) | ecosystem: Host-associated > Algae > Red algae > Unclassified | place: Portugal: Porto... | reverse complement strand
GTATTGATTACTTACAAATTCAGCATAGGCGTGAATTTATGGACACGCTATAGTGTTTAACATATTTATTTGGGAGAGTGTCATGAGTGTAGAATTCTTAAAAAAAGTACGCAGCTCAGTAGTTTTAACAAGTTTGTTAGCTGGCGCCTTGACGGTTAGTGCTTGTCAGCAGCAGTCAGAGCCAGAATCAGAAGTAGATGGTGCTAATACTGAAGAGTCGGTTCCAATGTCAGCGGAACCTGCTGAACCTAGTGATGTCGTCGTCGATACCGAAGACGCTTCGCTTAACGAAGTGGAAGGTGATACTACTGCTTCAGTAAACAGCGGTGTAACGCAGATGTCATATCTATGTACACCAGCATTGAAAGTCGAGGCGACTTATGAAGAAGAGGCCAATCAAGTCGTGGTTGCAACTGATATGGGTACAGTAGCATTGAGCCAAACCAATGAAGGTAGTAATCCTGCAGTATTTGAAGTAAATACAGCCATTGATGGCGGTGCAGGATTTGTACAGTGGAGAGTAGGCCATGAAGATCGTGAAACTGGCGTAATGCGCGCTGCCGGAGCAGACGCAAACGATGTCAGCACTTACGAGTGTAAAAAAACAGAAGAAAATGCTGCCTAAACATAGGCTTCATTTTTAACAAAAAAAGCAACGCTGATATAGCGTTGCTTTTTTAGGTTAATGGCAGGTCAATTTACTGCTAAATGCGCTAGAGTAAACCAATCACAAACTTTATTTTAGCTGATTTTTATCAGAACCATGCGCTAATAGACCTTCTTCAGTCACATCTAGCTCTTCATGCTTGAGTTCCACTTGGATACTATCGGTATGTACATGGGTGCTTTTATTGATTTCAATTTCTTGAATCGCATAAGTGTCTTTAGTAATAGTAGCCACTTGACGAGATAGTACAATATCAACCGGTTCGTCGCCTACTTCTATCTGTTTACCATTGATAGTCACTACGGCTTTGCTATCCAAAGAAGGCTCAACGTGGCGCAATATGTCTTTTTCATCATAACTGCCAGAGAGTAAATCTTGGCTCTCCGCGTCATGGTACTCAGTACGAATGGTAATATATTCTTCTACCAATTCAATTGGCACTTCGATAGTCTTGGTACGTGAATGCTTGGTGACAGTTACTTTACCCACATCTAAGCGTTCTTTGTTAATCACAGGACGCTCTTCTAATAGTTCTAAATGTCCGACATTGACGGTATTATGCGCTTGCTCAGTTGAGAGATTTTGTTCTTTATCCAAGTTATCTTGGTAAATGCTGTTTCCATTTTCAGTAGTCATTATTATTCCTTTGCAATTGTGAAATGATGAGTTTTGGTGGTTTAAAACGTTATATGTCAACCAACTACATATATTAACTAACTACATTTAATACTATAAACCATTCACTCATGTCATGAATACAAAAAAGACCAGAGACATGCTCTGATCTTAATGGTTGGACATATAAGTTTAGCTGCTTATTACTATCATACTTAACTGACAGTATACGAAACTTATATTATCAAAGTATGACGTATTAGCGTATTACATACCACGAGCATGTCGTACGTCATCTGCGGTAATACCATCACGATTTACCAAGTTACCTTCGCGGTCAACGACATTACCATCATTGTCTACATCAAGCTCTTCACGTTGGATAGTTTCAACTAAGGTCTCTGTATGATGCTCGGTCGTTTTACCGACGCTTACTTCTTCTGTGACATAGGTATCTTTGTTAACGCGGGCGCGTTCAGCCTCTAGTTCTACTTCAACCGTCTCATTGTCACCTAAGTCACCGATGCGACGATCTGTTGGACGATCTACATTAGTACGCTGAATATTAGCATGCTCTTCTTCTAATTCCACATCAACATTACGTTCTTCAGTAACGACATGCTTACCTACTTTAACCAATCCAGCGACGATACGATCTTTATTCACTGTTAGACGCTCCTCTAACAGCTCTAGCGTGTTTGGCGCTTCATAAGCATGGTCTGCAATTTCCATACGATCTTCTACAGGGAGCGTATCAGCAGTAAATGCTTGGCGATCTCGTTCATACTGTTCTTTGTAGCTGTACTGATAGTCGTGATCATATACTTCCATCGCTTCTACTTGAGTTTTAGTTAAACTATCAAAGAAGACATCATCACCAACGATACGGGCCAAGCCTGCTGGTACCAATACTTCTTTTGAGCTAAACCAGCCACCTGCATCTACGATCAGATAGCGAATACGACCAGTAGTATCTTCTACTAAAGCACCTTCGATTTTACCAATTTTTTCTTCATTGATGCCATAGGCAGTTTTATGCGTTGGATCGTAATAATCATCACCAATCAATTCTTGATGAGTAGCTTGAATGTCTTTTAAACGGATTAGTTGGCTCATTGTTATATTCCTTTTTTACGAGTTTATTTTTTATAATGTAATGGTTAATGTTGTTATTAATTCTTAGTAAAACCATATTTGCTACAGTTAAAGGTAAATCAGATGTTTGGTTTCCCTATCAACTTGTAGCTATCCTAACATCGAGATTTTTGATGAGATATATGAGCAAGGTAGCAAAGTGTGCGCTTGCAGTAATCGCGTGTAATAGGCTGTAAGCGCTATAACATAGGATGGGTAGAAGTTAACGAGACTTTACACAGAGTAATATTCAACATTAATCGAAAGAAACCAGACACAAAAAAACCGCACTACTATTAGTAATGCGGCTTCTCGCTAAACGATGATTATCTAAATATTATTTAACTAACATACTTTAAATCAGTTAAACCTGTTTACTTTAAGCAAGTTCAATGGCTACGGCTACTGCTTCACCACCACCGATACATAGGGTTGCAATGCCTTTTTTGCCGCCAGTACGTTTTAGAGAGTTGATAAGCGTAATCAGAATACGAGCACCTGAACAGCCTACTGGATGACCAAGGGCACATGCACCGCCTTCGATATTTACTTTGGCATGGTCAAGTTTTAACTCGTCCATCGCAGCCATAGTAACCATTGCAAAGGCTTCATTGATTTCCCATAGGTCAACATCGTCTACTGACCAACCAGCACCTGCCAATACCTTTTCAATGGCACCGATTGGCGCAATGGTGAACTCACTTGGATGACGTGAGTTTGACGCAGTAGCAATGATACGGGCTTGATAATCAAGCCCTTCAGCTTTCGCTTGTGACTCTTTCATGACTACGACAGCGGCAGCACCGTCAGAAATAGAGCTAGCGTTTGCGGCAGTAATCGTACCATCTTTAGCAAATGCTGGACGCAAAGTAGGAATGCGATCAGCATTAGCAAGGGCAGGTTGTTCATCGGTATCAACAGTTTGCTCGCCTTTGCGAGTGGCAAACGTAACAGGCTCGATTTCATCTTTAAAGTGGTTGTCTTTAATTGCAGTCAGCGCGCGATTCAATGACTCAATAGCAAACTCATCCATTTGCTCACGTGTATAGCCTTTTTCATCGGCCATTTCTTGAGCAAACATACCCATCAGCTTACCAGTATCGGCATCTTCTAGACCATCTAAGAACATATGGTCTTTAACTTCTTTATGACCCATACGATAGCCGCCACGTGACCCTGGCATAATATATGGTGCATTGGTCATTGATTCCATGCCACCTGCAACAGCGACATTGAAGCTACCCGCTTTGATACCATCGTGTGCTTGCATCACTGCCTTTAGGCCTGAACCACAAAGTTTATTGATCGTGACGGCACCCGTTGCATCTGGTAGACCTGCTTTGCGCATGGCTTGACGAGCAGGGCCTTGACCCAGACCTGCCGTCAAGATACAGCCCATAATGACTTCATCAACACTGTCAGCGCTAACGCCTGAACGTTCAACAGCAGCTTTGATAGCAGCGCCGCCCAGCTCGGTAGCACTCATGTCTTTTAGTGCACCTTGAAAGCCACCCATTGGTGTGCGTGCGCCGTTTAGGATTACAATTGCATCATTTGACATCGTTATTATTCCTTGTTGTGTTTTGATTAAGTATCTACCAAGAAATCAGATGCCGATTGGCTAGCTTTTACTTATATTATAAGCATCTGTCTTCTTCAGTATGTGGTTTATGCTAGCTCATCCAATCGTATGCGTACCACTTTATCAGTAATGGTATCTAACTTTTCAATTTTTTCGATGGCAAGATTCATCTGACTCTCGACCACAGGTAGTGTCAGAATAATCACTGGCACTTGACCTACTTTATGCGCAGGTTTTTGCAAAATTGCATCGATATTGATGCCAGCATCACTTAGGATGCGCGTGATATCTGCCAATACGCCTGGGCTATCATAAGCATGCACGCGTAAATAGTATCCAGTTACCATCTGATCAGCGCGCAATATAGCCGTGTCTGATAGTTGTTCAGGAATAAATGCTAAATGCGGGACATGGTGTCCATGATTGTTCTGATCGCTGTTGCTCTGATCGTCACGGTTTTTGCTACCCAGTACACGAACCAAATCCATGACGTCGGCCATCACTGCAGAAGCGGTTGCCCCAGCACCAGCACCATCGCCACAATAGAGCGTCTGACCAAGTGGATGTGAGTTGACCAGTACTGCGTTTTTCACACCATTGACGTTCGCCAATAGCGCATCTTGTGGAATAAGTGTTGGGTGTACCCGCAGTTCAACCCCTGCATCATCAGCATTGCCTTGACCGTCACGGCGTACGGCAAATCCTAAATGCTTGATACGGTAGCCGAGCTCTTCGGCATAGTTCACGTCTTGCAGGGTAATACCAGTGATGCCTTCACAGTAAACTTTATCAAACTGTAGTGGGATACCAAAAGCGATAGAGGCGAGTAAGGCCAATTTATGAGCGGCATCAATACCTTCAACATCAAAAGTAGGATCTGCTTCTGCATAACCCAACTCTTGCGCTTCGCTTAACACGTCGGCAAAAGGACGGCCCTTATCACGCATTTCGGTCATGATAAAGTTACCAGTACCATTGATGATACCCGCGAGCCAGTCGATTTTGTTGGCAGCCAGTGCTTCACGCATTACCTTGATAATGGGAATACCGCCTGCTACCGCTGCTTCATAAGCAACATGCACATTGTTTTCTTCAGCGAAAGCAAAAATCTCATTACCGTGTTCAGCGAGTAGAGCCTTGTTTGCCGTGACCACATGCTTACCGTTTTTAATAGCTTGCATAATGACGTCTTTGGCCAAGGTGGTACCACCAATCACTTCGATAACAATATCAACATTATCGCTTGCGGCAATTGCCATCAGGTCGCTGTTTTGCACAATATTGGCATCAATATCATCACGCTGACGACGCGTACCGACTTCGGTAATAATAATGTCGCGTCCGCTACGGCGTTTTAGCTCATTTAAATTGTCATTGATCAGATTGATCACGCCCGTTCCGACGGTGCCCAGACCAAGTATCGCTAGTTTGATGGAGTTACTCACAGTATCCTCAAGAGGTTAAATGCAATGAAGTCAGTATAAGCGGTGACAGTACCAAATGAGACTGCGACATCAAACGTCCTGTCTGCCTATCTACTTCATCGTAGTTGAATAAAAAAAGCTCAAATAAAAAGGGTGTTGCTCATTTTGCATCGCGCTTTATCGTAACATACTGACAAAGCATTGTGACGTCTATACAATCTTATAAAGAGCAATGTCATAAAAGCCAATGCTTTAAAAGCTAATATCATAAAGGTCGATGCTATAAAGACAACGTCATCAAGGTTATATCAGCTTACGACTATAAAAAAGCGCTAGTTTCAATCTTGTTTGGCATATGTATATATCATTTATGCTTGGTGACTCATATTAAGCACTCTAATATGAGTCATTAATATTGACAACTCAATTATCAATTAGCGCCTACTGCTCGGGCCAATTCTGCTGCAGGTAAGTAGCCACCTACTTGTTGCCCTGCCTCAGTAAACACAGCAGGCGTACCGCGCACACCAAGTTTTGAGCCTAGAGCCATATGCTCTTGGACAGGGTTGGCACAGCTAGGGGCTTGTATATTGGCACCGATTTTTGCTTGATCCATCGCAGCTTTACGATCCTGACTACACCAGATGGCTTCCATCTTTGGTACAGACTCTTGACTGCGTGGCCATGCCAGATAACGAACCTCAATACCGCGCGCATTGATATCATCCATTTCTGAATGTAGCTTGCGGCAGTAGCCACAGTCGGCATCGGTAAAGGCATAGATAACGGCTTTGGTTTCGCCTTTTGCTGGATAAATCACCATGTCTTTTTTATCGACGGCTTTTAGCGCTTCTTGTGCTGTCGTAGCAACCAATGCAGCACTGATGTCAACCGGAGCAGCATCACCCACAGCGATAATCTGACCTTGAATAATATGCTTGCCAGCTTTATCAGTAAAGAAAGAAGGTAGACCTTCAGCGGTTACCCAATAAATGCCATCCATATCTGTCGGTACGGCTGAAACGATAGTTTCCTCGATACCAGAGCTTTTTAGATTGGCCTGTAACGCCTTCACCACGGTTGTATCATTACCAGCTGAGGGCTTAGTAGCAGTGGCTTTTGTCTGTGCAGCATTGACAACACTGGTATTGCTGGTTGCATCAGCAGCATTGTTTGAGCAGCCAGCAGCGATACCAACCAGCAGCGCACTCATCACAAAACGAGATAGAACGGTACGAGAAAGAGGGTTGCGCAAGGTGGTGTTTTTGATAGTGGGGAACGGCATACGGGTTTCCTATAGGCGTCGCGCCTAATCATGAGTTCGTTATAAAAAACGCTATAAACTTTTATATATAGTAATGTGTCTTGGCAGTGTTTTAAAGGTCTAACATTGAAGAAGTTTTTATAACTTATTGATAATAAAAGATAGGCAGTTACAGCCTTTATATTACCATATTTATGTCAAATAATAGTGAAAGGAAGGTTGCCAAGAAGTATCAGTAAAGCCAACTTTAAAGAATAGCTATCAACATAAATTCAAAAAATGAGATACATTTGTGCTATTTAACATAGTTGCTTGAACTTGTAGTCTAAGGCTAACCGTATTATTTTTATAAAAATCTACATAAAATGCTTTGTATGAATCATTTGAGAACGACTTACTTTAACAAATTTGCTTTAAGGAGCACACATGGCAGGTGCCAGTTTATTAACCTTACTTGATGACATTAGCGTCTTAATGGATGATGTGAGCGTCATGACCAAAGTCGCCGCCAAAAAAACCGCAGGCTTAGTTGGTGATGATTTAGCGCTCAACGCTGAGCAGGTGACAGGGGTTAAGCCAAATCGTGAGCTCCCCGTCATTTGGGCAGTTGCCAAAGGCTCTGCCGTGAACAAGATAATTTTAGTGCCAGCAGCGCTCTTAATCAGTTATTTTATACCGTGGTTGATTACTCCACTATTGATGATCGGAGGGCTATACCTGAGTTATGAAGGGGCTGAAAAAGTTATTCACAAGTTTTGGCCGAAGTTGTTGCCTCATGATGAGGAGCAAAATGCCCGTCTAAAAGCCAACGCAGATGAAACAGTAGATTTGGTCGCGTTTGAAAAAGATAAAATCAAAGGTGCCATACGTACCGATTTTATCTTGTCTGCTGAGATTATTGTTATCTCTTTAGGTGCAATTACAGCCGCTGGAGGTGATATCGTCCAAAAAGGTATTGTACTTTCGATAATAGCTGCTGTCGTGACAGTCGGTATTTACGGCTTAGTTGCAGGCATCGTCAAGATTGATGATGCAGGTCTGCATCTGATCGAAAACTCACAGACAGGTGATGGCAAACGCAAGTTTGGTGAGTTTATGCTTGCGGCTGCGCCAAAGCTTATGAAGTTTTTATCGATAGCGGGCACGATTGCGATGTTCTTAGTGGGCGGCGGTATTATCGTTCATGGTATCGGCTTTTTGCATCACAGTGTAGAAGATATTGCCCATCTTACTGGGGTGTTTGAAGGGTTGACCGCGTCATTGTTAAATGGACTGGTCGGACTGATTGTTGGTGCTATTGTGGTAGCTATTGTTACTACTATTGGCAAAATGCGTGGCGGTGACTCTACCGCGCACTAAGTAGGTCATCGCATTACTAGCTGCTTCTTAAGCTAGCAAAACCAAGCTAAGAAAATACAAAAAGCCCCGATACTGATAAGTATCGGGGCTTTTACTTTTATATCTATACGACTTTTACATTACAGCGGTTTAGCTGTCATCGCTGGTATCGTCAGCTTCCATTTTTTCTACTTGCGTCGGTTTCTTATGATCAGACTTAGGTTTACGACTGCGCGCCTTTGGTACTTTTGGCGTAGTCAGATTAAACATACCAGTCTGTGGTAACAACTGCTCAGCCACATTTTCGATCATGTTTTTATAGCTGGCTATCGTCGTCTTAGACTTAGCTGCCTGACTGTCATCTTTGCTAGCTTCTTGAGTAGCTTCTTCTACCGAGTCATTCGTTTGCTCAGCTTCTACTACTGCGTTTTCTACATCATTCTCTACCGCACTGACAATTTGCTCCACAGGGGTTTCGACTTCTACGTCCTTAGCTTCTGACTGAGCACGCTCGACTTCTAGCAATTTCTCACTATCAGTACTGATATCATCAGTCTGAGCCTGATTGGTGAGGGCTGTCGCTTCAACGTCATGTGCATCGACTTCGGCTTCGGTTTGCTCAGTGATAGCTGGTTCCGCGTCATTCACTTGTTCAGCAGGTACGCTCAATACAGCCGATTCCTGATAATCAGGGTGCTGACCGCGTGGATCGTTGCTAGCACGCTTAGTGATAGCACGTGGCTCAACGTCTGTCTTACCTTGCGCTGCGGCGAATTGACTCACAGCTTTAGTCATCACCTCAAAGCGTGCAAGGTAGTCGGCAGCCAATGGTTGATAGCCATAGTTACTAAAGTCAAAGCTCTGGCTAGCAGCATCAGAACTATTATTAGCACTCTGAGATTGCTCATTGTGCAACGCAATAGTCGCGATAAAGCAGTTGATAATGCCTTCTTCTGCTAAGCGCGTTTGAGCCTCTGGTAGCGTGGCACGAACAAACTCACCAACCGTGCCACGTATTGCTGGCACATTAGTAGCAGCTGGCTTATCCGCTTGAGCAGCTTGCTGATTAAGTACTACACGTGGATCGTTACTCGCTTGCCCAAACTTTTCAGCAGTTACGTAACGTGCGCCAAATAGTGCTTCGTGGGTTAGTTCAAGTGCTGAGTTACTCACATTGCTTGTGCTTGCACTATTACTATCAGCCTGAGTATTTTGAGCTTCATTACTCTTACTCACATTTTCAGCAGTCTTGGTTTGTTGCTGTTTTGGAGTCTGAGTTTCTTTAGCTTCTTCTAAGTCAGCAGTTACCGACGTTGGAGCTTCCGCTTTACTTGCGGTGTCACTCGTAGAGGTCGATTGAGCTTCCGCAGCTACAGGTGCTTTTTTCTTTGCAGCAACCTGCTGATGCTTAGGCGCATCGTTCTGCACCTTAGCTTGTTCGGTAGATTCACGCTTATCATCATTTACCTGATTAGCGTTGGTTTCCACCGTACTTTTTTCGTTGTCACTTTTCTTATCAGCGTTAGGCGCACTGGTGTCCTGCTTGTTAGTGCTTTGCTCATTGCTACTATGTTTATTAGTAGGTTTTTGAGCAGCTGTTTCGTTTGAATGCTCGTTATTTGTCGCGCTTTGCTTCTCATTAGAATGAGTTTTGGCCTGTGTGGATTTGCTATCATCTAAAGATAGATGCACCACTTCAGGGGCTTTTAGCTCAGTTGGCGCTTCATTGACCTGGAGCACGACTTCATTAGGGTCCTGATTACGGCGCACGCTAGATTGATTTTTGCTATTGGCAGCATCGTTGCTTCTAGCGTTCTGCTGCTTGCTATGTTTAACGCTGTCAGCCGTTAGTGTCTCACCGCGCTCTAGCTTACCGCGTGAGCCGCGTTGGCTATGTGATTTACGCTTATTGCGGGTTTGCTCATCTGCTTTAGAGCTGTTTTCGTTATCAGCATCACCGCGCTCGCTTGCGTTACGATTGTTGCTCTGCTGATTGCTATCTTGACGGTTGTTACGGTTGCGATCGTTTGTGCGTCTATTATCGTTCTGACGCTTGTCATCAGCACTGTTTGAGCCAGCACTTTCTGAACTGCTGTTTACGTTGCCAGTATTCTCGTCAGCTGTCTCTTTTCTTTGACGCGGTTTAGAAGATCTAGACTTACGCGGTTTGCGTCTTCTTCTGTCTTCATTGTTACTGTCATCAGTACCGCTGTCATTACGACGCGCTTGCTGACGATTAGCGTTGTTATCTGACTGTTGACTGTCATTTTTTTGACTGTTGTCTTGTTGAATTGGCTGCTCACCAGCTGAAGCGGCACTATTCAATGCATTGCTATCAACTTGACCAAACGAGCCTAAGCTTTGTGCGCCAGTGTTTACTAGCGCTTCGATTGCTTCAGCGGCATCTCGGCTACTAACACTAGGCGTCGTAGTAGCTTGCGGTGCTTGAGCAAATAGGTTTGATAACCAAGCAACGGCTTTTGGTTGAGCAGCAGCTTCGACAATTTGTGTCTGCGGTGCTACTGGAGCGACAACACTAGCGGTTTTATTAGCTTGCGGTGCAGATGCAGGCGAAACATTATTAGTATTTTTATGATTACGACGATCATTGCTATGATTTACCGTATCATTCTGCGTTTTCGAGCGGCTCTGCTTATCATCTGCAGTTTTGCGAGGCTGACGAGTAGGTTGCTGTTCAGGACGTTCGTTGTCAGCAGTCTGCCAATCGACGTTGTAGCCAAGGTCACTATGCTCTTGTTGCTGAGTATCAGTGATACGCTCATAGCTCGATGGCGCAAAGCCATCACGGTTGAAGTGAAGCTTAAAGTTTGGTGATTCTAAATGCGCGTGTGGCAAAATAGTGATACGCGTGCCACTGTCTTGCTCAAGATAAACCAAGCTGTCGCGTTTTTCATTCAATAAAAATGCTGCGATGTCTGTTGGGACTTCTGCTTGTACTTCACCTTGGCGTTCTTTAAGCGCGATTTGCTCAATTTGACGCATGATAGATAGCGACAATGAGCGCAAGTCACGAATCATACCGTTGCCGTGACAACGTGGGCAGATATAGCCTGTTGACTCTTCTAATGAAGGACGTAGACGCTGACGGCTCATTTCCATCAGACCAAACTTAGAGATATCACCAAACTGAACGCGCGCACGATCATATTTGGTCGCATCAATCAGACGTTTTTCTACTTCTTTTTGGTGCTTATTGTCATTCATGTCAATGAAATCAATGACAATCAAACCACCCATATCACGCAAACGAAGCTGACGAGCAATCTCATCAGCTGCTTCTAAATTGGTATGGTAAGCGGTCTCAGCAACGTCTGAACCTTTGGTTGACTTAGCTGAGTTAATGTCGATAGAGACCAGTGCTTCTGTTTGGTCAATAACGATTGAACCACCTGATGGCAAACGAACTTCACGCTGATAAGCGGTTTCGATTTGCTTTTCGATATTGAAGCGCGAAAACATCGGTTCATAATCAGTATATTTGCGTAGCTTTTCGGCTTGTTTTGGCATTACCGCATCGATAAACCCAGCGGCTTCAATGTAAGCGTTTTCGTTATCAATCCAAATCTCAGCGATATCATCACGCAAATAGTCACGAACAGCACGAGTAACGACGCCTGCTTCTTGGTGAACCAAGCGCGGAGAAGGGTATTTTTGGTTTTGTTCTTGAATGGCTTGCCAAATGTTGAGCAAGTGATTTAGATCGTGTTGTAAATCTTCTTGCGTTTTACCAATACCAGCAGTACGGATGATGACACTCATGCCTTTTGGTAAATCAAGGTTGCTCAGCATGCGTTTCATATCTTCACGCAATTTGCCTGAGATTTGACGTGAGATACCACCGCCGCGAGGGTTGTTTGGCATCAATACCAGATAGCGACCGGCTAATGACACATACGTCGATAGGGCAGCGCCTTTATTGCCGCGCTCTTCTTTTTCGACTTGGACGATTAGCTCGTCACCTTCTTTGATCAGTTTTTTGATGTTTTCGTCACGTGGGTTGCCACTTAGGTATTCAGCAGAAATTTCACGGATTGGCAAGAATCCTTGACGCTGAGAACCATATTCGACAAATACTGCTTCGAGCGATGGCTCGACACGGGTCACATGACCTTTGTAGATGTTAGATTTTTTTTGCTCGCGAGTACGGTTTTCTAAGTCGAAATCGTACAGGTGATTGCCTTTACATAAGGCGACACGAATCTCTTCGTTTTGAGTGGCGTTGATCAAAATGCGTTTCATATTTGTATCCTATGAGTACGCATGACAACGATAAGACAGTCTTTAGGAGATAGTGGCAAGTGTGGCTAATATTGTGATTAGCGTGTGTAGATGTTCATTAACGGTAGAACGTAAATCGTGGGTTTCATAAAGCACGTGGGCTTTTTCAATGGCTTCTTTTTACCTGAAGTAATGAGCGGTGCTCACGTTGATATCAGTAATATAGGGTGTAAGGCTATGGTACTTATATTTTATCATTAGTAAACTTGGTAAATATATGATTGGGACAGCGAGTCAAAGCGTTCTTATTCTCAGTACGTTCTATTGGTAGTGATTTCAGCGCACGTTGTAAGCGTGGGCGAGGGTCAGTTACATCTCTAAAAAATACTGATATTAAAAAGGCATGGTGCTGTTACCATTCATCCATCAAAGTCTAACAATAATATCGCGGTCATGATTGCTACTATATAGTGGCGTCATTCAGCGGTTGTTTATTCAGGTGAAGCAATTGGTTACTCTTTGTTTATCGTTCTTTGTATAACGTCAATAATATCTTGGGTGTCTCAAGGTTAGGTGTCGCAGCTTTTGTTATCAGCGGGGCGTACTTGGCAAACAGAGTAATGGACCAGCTTGTCAGCGTGGTATCGTATTTACATTGTTATCGTCATCTGTTTGACCACCAATACTTAGGCAGCTATCGAGTTACTTTTCGATCCTAACGCCAAACTACCCATACTTGCTCAACTATGCTGGCATAAAGAACCATCAGATAAATAGTCATTAAATAATGATCGGTTATCGAGTACGGTCGTTGTCATGCAATTAGTGAGTCAGTGTTGTGTTGTAATCGGTTAATAAGCTGATTTATTATCAGGGTTATTAACGCGATGGTATTTAGTGTCACTATTTATTTTATGGTACCGAATAACATTCAGTACAGTATTTTTAATTTGTAGGGCTATATTTGGTAAGTAATACCGCTAAATAAAAATGCGCCCTAAAATCAGATGAAACGTGTCATGTCAGCAGGATAAATAGTATCAACCTCTTTACTGCCAAGTAGTAGAAAACTAACAGGCAATAAAACGGTGGTCAACTATTTGTAACAACAATGATTATTGCTGTCGCCACTGCTTAATTGTCGCTCAACATGCTAAACTATAGCAAATCTTTGTGTAAATACCTAACTAAAAATGACAAACTCAAAAATGACTGACGACGCTACTACCCATGAAGCCCCTGCTATTTTTAATAGCAAAACACGTCCACAAAGTGCTGACGATGAGATTAGCAACTTCGGTAAGGTGAACTACCTCGAAGTAACGCGCCATCAACACGATCAGCGTTTGGATAACTTTTTGTTGAACCGTTTAAAAGGTTTGCCAAAATCACATATCTATAAAATGATTCGCTCAGACGAGATACGCGTCAATAATAAACGCTGCAAGGCACATGATAGAGTGCAGCGTGAAGATGTGGTACGTATTGCCCCCATAGAGCTGGCAACGCGCGAAAAACCAATTATTAGTACCGAGTTCGCTAAAAGCTTGCTGGCTCGTGTGGTCTATGAAGATGACGGCTTGCTAGTGCTAAATAAGCCTTCTGGTATTGCTGTGCATGGCGGTAGCGGCTTGGACTTTGGGGTTATCGAAGCGATGCGTGAAGTGACAGGTAAAAAATACCTAGAGCTTATCCATCGCATTGATAAGGACACATCAGGGCTACTGATGATTTCCAAAAAACGCTCAACGCTCAAAGTATTGCAGCAGCATTTGGTAGATAAGACCATTCAAAAGCACTATCTGTGTCTTGCTAAAGGGCAGCCTGCGCTTAATGAGCAGCGTATCAATGCGCCATTGCTACGTTACACGCTTGCCAGTGGTGAGCGCCGAGTGAAAGTAGATAGCCAAGATCCACAATCGAAAGAAAGCCAGACTGATATTATTATTCATGATCGCTTTACGATTAATAGTCAGCCGGTCAGCTTAATTGAAGCCAAGCCATTGACGGGTCGCACTCATCAAATCCGTGTGCATTTGGCGCATATCGGTCATGCCATCTTGGGTGATGACAAGTATAACGTTCATGACAAATCAGGCGTTCATCGTCTGTGTCTACATGCATGGCGCTTAGACATTCCAGGCTACAAGACCATTACTGCGCCATTGCCAGACGACATGGCAGATTGGCTACCAGAAACAACGAAGTTGCCTGAATAGTTTTTCAGAATAAATTTTTAAGCCAAACTATTTTTGTATTTTCTTAAACGTCACGAACTCTTATTTTCACGAATAAGCCGCCGTGACGTTTTAGTATCTGCTATTTATTATTGTTATTCATTAAGGTAAATCCATGACCAAACCAGCTACAACTTCAGAACGCATCATAAATGCTCAACCATCAGTAGAGCACAATCTATCTGACAAGACGCTGATTATTTTTGATTGGGACGGCACGCTAATGGATTCAATCGGCCTAATCGTTGATTCTATGCATGTGGCTGGCGAAGCACATGGGTTTGAGACGACTGATAAAGCCGTAAAAGACATCATTGGTCTGAGCTTAATAAACGGGATTAAGATTTTATATCCTCAGGCAAGCGATGCGCAATGGCTTGAGATTCAGCAAACCTATGCAGAGTACTATATTGCCAATAGTCACAGTACGCCGCTCTTTGAGCCGATAGAGCGTATGTTACAAACTTTGCAGCAGCAGGGAAAAACGCTCGCCGTAGCAACGGGTAAAAAAAGAAAAGGGCTAGATCGTGTATTAGATGCTTCAAATAGTCATGATTATTTTGCGATTACGCGTTGTGCTGATGAGTCAGGCTCAAAACCTGATCCGCAGATGTTGACGGATATCTTGGAGTATACGCAGCAGCAGATTTCTGATGCGGTGTTTATTGGCGACAGTATCTATGACATCCAAATGGCAACAGCATTAGGCATGACCAGTATAGCGGTGAACTATGGTACGGCAACGAGTGCAGAGCTTGCTGCGCAAAATCCAACCTATCAAGTTGACACTCCACAAGCGCTAGTGGATTTGCTATGCGGGTAGAGCTACTTTTATAATTCTTATTATTTTAATATCACATCGATGATAATAATGAGTGAATAAACAGGCAATAAAAAAGGGTTTATCGTCATAGCGATAAACCCTTTTTTGCTAAAGACAACGATATTTATTTGTTTTCTTTATCAACGCTCTCTTTTTCACCGCTTTCTTTTTCAATAGCGTCTTCTAACTCAGCGCCTTCTAGCAATGCAAAAGATGATTCAATGATTTTATCTGCATCAAGCTGATACTCATACCAGTTGCCCATTATTCCAGCCAACTCGTCAAGACCTTCTTTTCTGAGAGCCGAAAACAACTGAATGGTACAGTTTAAGCCCAGTTTTTTCAGGCGTTTACGAGTCTCAAGGAGGGCATTTTTAGAAGCACCGTACTTCAGTTTATCTGCTTTGGTGAGCAGAATATGTACTGGTAGCTCACCATCGTTTGCCCAGTGCAGCATTTGCTCATCAAAAAACTTAAGCGGATGACGAATATCTGTCATCAATACCAGACCTGCAAGGCTTGAGCGTGATACCAAGTATTCTTCTAGCTCAACCTGCCATTCTTTTTTCATCTCTAGCGGAACAGCGGCATAGCCGTAACCAGGTAAGTCAACCAAACGTCTGTCAGTATCACCGATACTAAAAAAGTTAATCATCTGCGTGCGTCCAGGTGTCTTAGACGATCGAGCCAATTGACGCTGATTGGTTAAGGCGTTGATGGCTGATGATTTGCCAGCGTTTGAGCGCCCTGCAAAAGCAACTTCCAATCCCATGTCAGGAGGACAGAGACGAAAAGTAGGTGCTGACATCATAAACTCAGTTTGCTGAATTTTCTGACGAGATTTGGTATTGAACAAGGCATGTTCAGCGGCGACATCGTTAAACGGGGTACTCATAAATGGCTCATTAATCTTAAAAATTGGATGCGATTATAAAATTTTAGTCAGCTGATGACTCAAGTCATCGGTGCGGTCAAGTAATTGGTAAAGCAATAGATAAGTCAAGTTAAAAGGCTGTTCTTTATCAATACAGTTATGTGCAAATCATAAAAGTAGCTATTTAATATTATTGGCTATTCTATACTATTCCGTGTCTTACTTATTGAAATAACTGCGATTAACATCATATAAATAGTAGGATAACATTAAAGTTGGATAGTCATTAAGACAAGTTCTCAGCTTTAACAAAGCCATATCCAAATTCTCTATGTTTATATGACATATATTGTTACAATGTTTAACGAGAGATGTTTAATAGAACGATTGATGAGACACGTGAAATATCACGAGGAGGTGCTCTATGCTTTCAATCAGTAAACTTCTTAGCACGAGTTATCGCGCTATAACGGCTAGCAGTGCTGCACTATTATTAAGTGGTATTATGATTAGCAGCGCAGGTGCGGCGGATATTGCCACTACCTATAATAACTCATGTGCAGCCTGTCACGATAGTGGGGCGTTAAATGCCATTAAAAAAGGTGATAGTGCCAAATGGCAACAGCTGATTAAACAAAAAAGTATGCCGGTGCTCATCAAATCTGTTAAAGGTGGTATGCCGCAGATGCCAGCAGGTGGTCTTTGTGACAAATGTAGTGATGACGACTATCGTAAACTTATTGAATATATGAGCAAATGATCGACTTATAAGTATAATGTGAACATATAAAACAAAGCGCTAGGTTAACAACCTATCAGCGCTTTTTGTTTTTGCGTCATATTGTATATTGTGTTGCCAGAAAACTGACGGATACTATGATTAAGTAGGCAAATGATACAAAGTCTTGCTATAATAATCGAAAATAAACCCTGATGTTAGTAAGTACTTTCAGACTGCTTGTGTCTAAGACCTCAAAATATACGCCATTCTTATAAGCAATGAGACGGCTATATCAGGTATCTTACCAGTGCAATCACTCTAAATAATGCTTACGCCGAGCTAGTAGGATTTGTATCAATGAAAAAGTTAATCGCTGCTGCCAGCTTATGCGTTGCAAGTTTCAGCGTACAAGCTGCTATTGTTGTTCCTGAGCATGATATCGCTGCAGGTCAGAAAGTTGCAGAAACCGTTTGTGCTGCTTGTCATGGTCTTAATGGTGTTAGCATTGTTCCTGCACAGCCAAACCTTGGCGGCCAAAACGTAAAGTACCTATATAAACAGCTAGTCAACTTTAAAGCAGGTTATCGCAAAAACGGTATCATGCAGTCACAAGTTGCTAATCTGTCTCAACAAGACCTAGCTAACGTAGCAGGTTATTACGCCAGTCAAGCGCCTTGGGGCGTTGGCTACGGCAATCCTGCAACCAACCAAGAAGCGACTAAGCTGTTCTTGGGCGGCGATAAATCACGCGGTGTCATTGGCTGTGCCGGCTGTCATGGTCCAGATGCTGCAGGTAATACTTGGGCTGCATTTCCAAAGCTAGGCGGACAGCATGCTCAGTATATTGCAACTCAGCTAAAACTATTTCGTGCCGCTGGACGTGTTGATGATATCGATAGCGATGATCAAAAACGAGTCAATGATGCAGCCAAAGAAGGCGAGATGGGTATGATGCAAACGGTTGCATCAAAACTATCAGATCGTGACATTCGTATCCTGTCAGACTACGTAAGTGCTATTCACTAATTGAGTCGCACTGATTCAAGATCTGATGCATGCTTTACTTTGTATAGAAGACCATTGAGTAAAGCCACTGAGTACTGAATCGAATATTGATTATATCTGAATGACTAAACCCCGATTTCGGGGTTTTTTTATAACTGTTTGTCCCTTATATTAAGACAGTATTTAGCTGAATTCATTTACAGAAGCCAGTCGTTGCTCTGTATAATTATAAATTATCGTTATTCACTTTATACCACTCTCGAAATACGATTAGCCTTTTTAAACATGTTTAGTCTATCATGCGTGGTGCTTGCACTTGTTTTATTTGCTAACCCAGTTTTGTGAATGGTATTAGATCGTTTGGATTGAAATTATGATGATCCGTTATGCTTCTTATTTTATCGCGGCGCTACTACCGTTATTGCTATTTCGTTGGTTTGCACCTGCGTCAATTGGTGAGATTGATTTCTGGTTACTATGGCTACTAGCCATGGTGTTGGTTGCACTGCCAGTTGTTTACGCTGAGATAGCGTTGGCCTATCGCAGTGTCGAAGGACCTCTAGCAGGCATGCAAAAACTTACTCGTGAAGCAGATGTTAGTCCGATATGGCGTAGCTTTGGTTGGTTAGCGGCGCTAGTTTCTATAGTGATTGCAGCATTGGTTATATCTGGCGCAAGTACAGGTATATTGTCTGCATTAACTGAGCTAAATAGCGTACCCGATGTACCTAGTTTTGCAGTTGCTGCAGGCCTGATGGTCATTGCAGTGCTCTTAAGCTTACTGGGTGTTACGCCTCTACCTATTGGCTTAGGACTGATGGTAATAGGGTTGGTGCTAGGGTTTGCAAACGGTATACCCAATTCTGGTTTTGCCATGACTGATGTCAGTTTGACGGAATGGGCTCGCGCAGTCGCGCTAGCATTAGTGAGTGTTGGCGCAGGTACAGGACTCTACTGGTTTGGTCAAAACTTGGTGAGCAAACAGACAGTAACAGCGGTAGAAACAAACAATCAGCAAGCAAAAAATAGAGCTGCTACTCGTGAGTACCGCGCAACCAAACTAGTGTTACCGATTTGGGTATTGCAACTGCTGATAGGAGTAGTGGCTTTATTTACTAGCGGCATGTCGCTACCGCCGATTGGACAACTGTTATATTGGGGCGGGGTGTTATTTGTGGCGAGTTACTTGCTACATTACAGCACGCAACAGTTAACGCATAAGTTTGGACTATTGGTTAGTTTGATAATCACTTTTGCGGTAGCGTTATTATTGGTGGTTGCGATTCCGACAGCATGGTTAGTAGGTATCTTGGTCATTATTAGTAGCATTGCAGTGCTATTGTTATCAGTGTTTGCTGGTTGGCAGATGAAAATCAGTCATTTACGCAAATCATTAAACTTTAGCAATGAAGCAGTTTATAACTTGTGGCGAGTGGCGATACGTTTAGTCGTACCATTAGCACTATTGTTAGCATTGGTAGGTTGGGTGATGCAGTGGTTGAGCTAACAGTCGAAGGTCGTGAAGGCAGTATGCCACAGTCTACTCAAACCAATCTAATGACCGTATATCTGGCGTATGCTGAAGATGAGCAGCGCCAGCATTACTTAGCTTTGCAGGTTAGACAAGGTACCAGTTTGTATGAGGCATTGGCGCAAGCAGGGTGGCTTGAGAAATTTCCAGAGTTGGCAGAGTGGTGTGAGCAAGTAATAAATATCACCACGCCAACTGCGAAACGTTGGCATGTGGGTATTTATGCACACAAACAGCCATTAAGCTATTTGCTACAGCCTTTTGACCGTATCGAGGTATATCGCAGTTTGAGCGCTGATCCTATGTCTCAGCGCAAAAGTAAATCTCGTAGCTAAACCGTTAGTTATCTAAGCTAATAGGTTTCGCTGACTATGAAGCTGGCAGACTCTCAATACCTTCGATACGCGTGACCAAACCATTATCATCAAAATAAACCACTAAGTGTTGACTGGCGTTTTTGACATCTGCGATACCTTTACGACTACCTTCGGTACCTGCTTTATAATCATAGATATAATCCCAGCGTTTAGGCTCAAGCGTATCTCGAATCGCAGGGCTACCAAGCGTATAGAGAACTTGGTTTTGATTCATACCCACTTTTAGCTTCTGTGCTTGTACTTGAGTAATCGCTGTGCCTTGTGGCAAATCAATCTTATAAACACTCAATAATGAGCAGCCAGACATAGCAACAGTAGCGCTAAGCATACTGGTGATAACGATCTTACGTAATGCGCTGGTGTGGCTTAACGGACGGAAATTTAATGTCTTTATCATGGTAAGATGACTCATAAGAAATGAATTAGGTGTGGTCAGTGTTAGGTCGTACCAGCCTGACCGACAATCTTGGACAAATGATACGTCATTTACTTGCAATTGCCTACCACTTACGACATTATTTACCAAACACAATCTAAATGGTTATGTTAATTATATTTTAAATTCATAGGCTTGCATCTCGATATTTAGAAAATAATAAGAGAGATGTCTGCGTAAGTCTAATTTTTTATTATTAATCATTTACTTTATATGCAATAAAAATAATCTTTTTTGATTATTTATCTCATATTTTCTATTTGTTAAGGCTGTCACAGTCAAAAGGAATATTATGGCTTCTTTTACCAATCAAGATTTACGTAGAGCAGGACTCAAGGTCACATTACCTCGTATCAAAATTTTAGAACTATTAGAAAGTGCAGAGCTGCATCATATGAGTGCAGAAGAAGTGTATAAGGCACTTATCGAGCAAGGTGAAGACGTTGGTCTTGCCACTGTCTATCGTGTACTGACACAGTTTGAACAAGCAGGTATTGTTGATCGTCATAATTTTGAAAACAATTTATCTGTATTTGAGATTACCCAAGAAGAGCATCACGATCATCTAGTCTGTGATGTGTGTGGCAAGATTATAGAGTTTCATAATGAAGTTATCGAAGAAGAACAGCTGAAAGTGGCAGAGAAACATGGCTTTAAACTGTCTGGGCATTCTCTTGTGCTATATGGTATTTGCGCGGAACAAGCCTGTAGAGACAGTGCGAAATAATTGTCCAGTATATAAATTTTCTAGTGCATAATTAGAAACGCTTACTTCTGCTAGTACTATGATATCGAATTATAAAAGAAACCCTCGTTATAAATAACGAGGGTTTCTTTTATATTCGATTCTGTATTGAAAACTCAATCATTTAGCTCACATCTAACGATAAACTATCAGCACCTTCATCTAAATTAGCCTTACCGTTTTTGCTACTGAGCTTAATTTTGAGACGCAGATCGTTAGGAGAGTCAGCATGTAGAATCGCTTCTTTATACGTTATTTCTCCTTGCTCATACAGATCAAAAAGTGCCTGATCAAAAGTTTGCATACCACTGTCTCGCGAGCGTGTCATCACATCTTTGATTTCATGGACTTCCCCTTTACGGATATAGTCACTGATCAGCTGAGAATTTAACAAAATTTCGATAGCAGCGCGGCGTCCTTTGCCATCGGGTGTAGGGATAAGTTGCTGGGCGATAATAGCTTGCAAGTTCAACGACAGATCCATAAATAACTGATTATGGCGGCTGGTTTCAAAGAAGTGAATAATACGATCAATCGCTTGGTTCGCATTGTTTGCGTGCAACGTTGCAAACACTAGATGGCCTGTCTCTGCATACTGAATAGCATAGCTCATGACTTCACGGTTACGAATTTCGCCGATTAAGATGACATCGGGTGCTTGGCGTAGCGTGTTTTTTAGGCCTGCTTCAAATGAATGGGTATCAATACCAACTTCACGTTGGGTGATAATACATCCTCGATGCTTATGAACAAACTCAATAGGGTCTTCTATCGTAATAATATGACCATGAGAGTTTTGATTGCGATGTCCTATCATTGCTGCAAGGGTAGTGGATTTACCTGTACCCGTTGCGCCAACTAATAGAATAATACCGCGTTTTTTCATGGACAATTCTTTTAGTGCTGGCGGTAAACGTAATTCTTCGACCGTTGGAATATTGTTTTCAATTTTTCTTAAGATCATTCCTGCCATATCACGCTGTATAAACGCACTAACTCGGAAACGTGCTTGTTGCGCCTCATCAGCAATAGCAAACTGACACTCGTTGGTTTCTTCAAACTCTTTTTGCTGGCTTGGCGTCATCACACCCTTGACCAACCTCATGGTTTGCTCAGCACTCAAAGGCGTTTTACCGACAGGTAGTATCTTTCCATTCACTTTCATGGAAGGTGCTACATCAGCAGTAATAAAAAGGTCAGAGCCATTTTTATTAATCATTAACTGCAACAGTTTATCAATGTCCATATCGTACCTGCACTAGATGTAAATCAATTAAGAAAATATGTAAAATCATACTGTAAGGTTCGTAAGTAGAAAGCTATTAAATAATAGTGGATATCACCAATTATTCATTTCGAATGGCATCTATATAAACTATAAAAATGCTTCAGGCTGTTTTGCATAAGGACGCGCAACATCTTTACTAATAGTTCCTTTACTGACCAAGTTCTTTAATGTTTGATCTAGCGTAATCATGCCTTCACCTGCACCGGTTTGAATAGCAGAATACATCTGAGCAATTTTGTTCTCACGTATCAAGTTACGGATAGCAGGGGTACCTAGCATGATTTCATGGGCTGCTACACGTCCACCTGCTTGACGCTTTAGCAGGGTCTGTGAAATAACGGCTTGTAATGATTCTGACAGCATCGCGCGAATCATGTCTTTTTCAGCAGCAGGGAACACGTCAATAACACGGTCAATCGTCTTAGCGGCTGAGCTGGTATGCAAAGTACCGAATACTAAGTGACCGGTTTCTGCCGCTGTTAGTGCCAAGCGAATAGTCTCAAGGTCACGTAGCTCACCAACCAAGATAACATCAGGATCTTCACGTAGTGCTGAACGTAATGCAGGTTCGAAGCCTAAAGTATCACGATGCACTTCACGTTGATTGATCAAGCTTTTCTTTGACTCATGAACAAACTCAATCGGATCTTCAATAGTTAGAATATGCTCCTTACGGCTTTCGTTAATATAATCAATCATCGCTGCAAGTGTTGTCGATTTACCTGAACCTGTTGGCCCCGTTACTAGTACTACGCCCCGCTTAAAGTCTGAGACACGTTTAAACACATCACCCATACCCAAATCTTCCATCGTTAATACTTTGGAAGGAATGGTACGAAATACAGCACCAGCACCGCGGTTTTGATTGAAAGCATTGACACGGAAACGCGCTAGATTAGGAATCTCAAAAGAAAAATCCGTTTCAAAAAACTCCTCAAAGTCAGCACGTTGCTTATCATTCATGATGTCATAAATAAGCTGATGCACGATTTGATGGGTCATCTCTGGCATATTGATACGTGTCATTTCACCATCGACACGTATCATTGCCGGCATACCTGCTGAAATATGTAAATCTGATGCCTTATGTTTAACTGTAAAGCGCAGCAAATCTTCGATACTTAGATTGTTTTTTTCAGCCATAATTTGATATTCCTATCACTTAGTCTAGGTAAGACAAAACACTATAAAAGTACGTGGTAAACTATCTACCGATGACCTTAATATAATAAGAAGTGATAAGCAGATCATCAGTACAGGTCTTTACCATCACTATCGCATTCAGTAGCATATGTTAAAGCATGTAACAATATCATAACAAGACTGTGAGTATTTAACCATCTACTAAATCAAGAAAAGTTAGAACTGACTCGTTTTAAAATAACTTTTATAAGAATTATTTCTGATTTACTTTTAAAAATCGGACAGTTATGTTCTTTTTATAATAAAAATTGCAGAAAATAATCTCAAAAAATTAATCAAGCAATAAGGGCAGAATATGAATGAAATGAATGACAATATTGATGAAATGACACTTATCGATAACTGGCAGCAAGTTAGTAAGCAGATGAAGCAAGTGTGCGATCATGCTGACAGACAGGCTGAAAATATTAAGTTGTTGGCTGTTTCGAAGACAAAGCCTACCGATATGATTGCAACTTTAGCAAAGCAGGGACAGCGTGATTTTGGTGAAAACTATCTACAAGAAGCTATCGGAAAAATTACTACTCTTAAAAGGCAGCCTGTAGGCGAGAGTATCGTTTGGCATTATATTGGTAGTATTCAACGTAATAAGACACGTGACATTGCAGAGCATTTTGATTGGGTGCAAACGGTTGAGCGCGATATCATCGCTAAACGGTTAAATGACCAACGACCGGCTGACCTGCCACCATTGAATGTGTTGATCCAATTAAACATCGATAATGAAGACAGTAAGTCAGGATGTTTGCCAGCCCAGTTGCCAGAGCTGATAACAGCGATCAAAGGGTACGAGCGTCTACAGTTACGTGGTCTAATGATTATTCCTGCTAAAGCAAATACGGATGCCTTTGCACGAACTAAGCAGTTGTTTGAAAAGGTTAAAGCCGACTATCCAGAGTTAAGTCGCTGGGATACGCTTAGCATGGGTATGAGTGGTGATATGGCAGAAGCAATAGAAAACGGCACAACGATGGTACGTGTCGGAACCGCTATCTTTGGTCAACGTGCTTAAAACAATGTGAAGAGGCTAGTTAATTATTCTTTAACTAGCCAGTAAATTAAATAATATCCTCTAGTTTGGTGACTAACATCTGTGTAATCTTAAGATTGTCAGTCGCAATAATCTCAAATCGATAATTGGCATACTCAATCGTGTCAGTCTTTTTAGGAATTTTTCGGAGCATATACATCATAAATCCACTGATAGTCTCGTAATTTTGACTGCGTGGTAAGTCGACGATATCTAACGCGCGAATCACATCTTCGATAGGGGTCATGCCATCGATTAACCACGAGTTATCAGTGCGTTGGACAATAGGTTGTTCTTCTAGCGTTACCAGTTCGCCCATCACAATGCTCATCACGTCCTTTAAGGTAATAACACCAACGACTAGGGCATATTCATTCACGATGACCGCGAAATCAGCGCCAGTGGATTTAAACATCTCTAACACCTCAAACAAAGACAAAGTATCAGGCACGAAAAGTGCTGGTTTTAATAGAGTCTTGTTCGTTAAGCTAACTTCTTGTTGGTTCAAAACCAAAGCTAAAAAGCTACGAGATTCCACGTAACCAATGATATGTTCTAAATCATCATCATGGCAGACCAAGAACTTATTGTGTGGCTGCTCAATCATGATATTTACGACTTCTTCGGTGCTGGTTTTGGTATCAAAATAAACGATGTTTTCTCGAGGATTCATCACTGAGGTGACGGTACGCTCCTGCATATCAAAGATATTTTCGATCAAGTGATGCTCTTGCTTCTTTAATACACCCGCTTCGGCACCCGCATCCATCACTGCATAAATATCTTCTGGTGTCATATCATCTTGCCGTATGGTTGAGATGCCAAAAAGCTTAAACAGGATATTTGCAGCCCCATCGAACACCCATATAATGGGCTTTAGTATAAATATCAACAACATCATCGGGCGTACGAGCCGTACTGCGATCATTTCAGCATTTGACATGGCCAAACGTCTAGGCATTAGATCGGCAAGTAGTGAAAACAAACTCGTGATAAGTACAAACGATATAACTGATGCTATCGTTTCACTATTCAATAACTGCTCGAGGTAAGGGCTAATGGCCGATTCACCCACGGCACCAGCTGAAATAGCGACCGCGTTTAGCACTATTTGTACGACTGTGATGAAGCTACCAGGATGCTCTTGCATCTTCAGGACATCAAGTGCGCGAACATCGCCTTCTTTTGCCATAATTTGGAGTTTGATTTTGCGGCCCGCAGCGATGGCAATCTCAGCAGCAGAGACAAAGGTACTTAAGGCAAGCAGTAAAAGGAGAAAAACACTAGCGGTTAGCAAACTCATGACGTACTCGAAAAAAAATAAAGATAATTAAGGCAAAATAGTTGGTGAAACTGTGTGGAAAAGAATCGGGTTAGGTGTAAAATTTTTTAGTGGATAAAAACCAAAAAAGCTGGGCAAGCACCCAGCTAATAGTAAAAATTCGATATCTTGTAAAACTGGCTAACTAGTACTTCTCAGCTTATAGATAGTAAAAGTTGAGAGGTAGGTAATAATTAACCTTTGATTGACCACTTATTAACCAATGGATAACGGCGCTCACGTCCGAAAGCTTTATGGCTAATCTTTGTGCCGATAGGAGATTGCAAACGCTTGTATTCGCTGTTGTCTACCATTTTGATGACTTTAGCGACCATCTCAGCATCAAAACCCTTATCAATAATTTCTTGATAGCCCATATCTTCATCGATATATGAAGCCAAGATACTATCTAGCACATCATAGTCAGGTAGACTGTCTTGATCTTTTTGGTCTGGACGTAATTCAGCCGATGGCGGACGAGTGATAACGCGCTCAGGAATAACCGGCGTATCTTCTAAACGGTTACGATAGCTCGCCAATTTATAAACTTGAGACTTATATACGTCTTTTAGTACATCAAAGCCGCCGGCCATATCGCCATATAGTGTTGAATAACCAACCGCCAATTCCGACTTGTTGCCAGTCGTAATCACTAAGTGACCAAATTTATTAGACAAGGCCATCAAAATAACACCACGAGCGCGCGCTTGGATATTTTCTTCGGTCGTATCTGCTGGCGACTTATTGAATAACGGCGCTAGCGTATGACGGATGCCTTCGACAGCGTCGAAGATAGGGCAGACGGTGTAAGAAACATTTAAGCGACGTGCCTGTGCTTGAGCATCTTCTAGACTGATTTGAGAGGTGTACTCATATGGCATCATGACTGCATACACCTTGTCAGCACCTAACGCATCAACAGCGATACAGAGCGTCAATGCTGAATCAATCCCACCTGACAACCCAACAATAATGCCAGAAAACCCTGAGTGATTAACGTAGTCACGTAGACCGACAACTAACGCTTGATACATCTCAGACTCGCGGCTCAAGGTTAGAGGCGCTTTAGGCTGCTCGTTAAACTTAGCAGTCTTTACATCTAATGTAGCTAGTAGTAGTTGATTCATAAAGCGCGGCGCTTCATGGGCAACGCTACCATCAGCTTGTACAGCCATAGAGCCACCATCAAACACTAGATCGTCTTGCCCGCCGACAGCATTGACATAGACGATAGGTAGCTTATTTTCACGGCTACGCTTGGCTAGCATGGTTTTGCGATTGTCTTGCTTTTCAATCTCAAAAGGTGAGGCGTTTAAACTTACGATTAAATCAGCACCTTGTTTTTTAAGCTCAGAGATAGGACCTTTTTCCCACAAATCTTCACAGATAAGCAGACCAATGGTAATGCCTTTATAGTCAAATAAAACTTGATTGCGACCTTTGTCGAAATAGCGTCGCTCATCAAACACGCCATAATTTGGCAAAATTTGCTTATGGTAAAAGCCTTTTTGATGACCATTATGTAGGATGGCAGCAGAGTTGAAAGTACCGTGATGATCGACATGCGGATAGCCGACAATCATGACGATATCATCGATATCACTCAAAGTAGACAAAGCGCTTTTAACACGGCCTGATAAGCTTGGACGTAGTAATAAATCTTGTGGAGGGTAGCCTAAAAGAGCTAACTCTGGGAATACGATTACGTCAGCACCCTGTTCGCGTGCTTGTAGTGCTAGGGTACGCATTTTTTCGACGTTGGTTGCCATATCACCGACTAAGAAATGTGATTGAGCTAAAGCAAAAGTGACAGTATCTTGTGGTTTATTGGTCTTACTGGCTTCGTTAGAGTTGGGGGTATCAGTGTCTTTTGACATTGTTATTGTTCCTATCGATATATTATTAAAATTTGGTGTGTCTGTATTGATTTCAAATAAAATCAAAGTAAATCCGAAATTAACTCAAAACTGCGCTCTGGCATATAAAGCTCAAATATTGAGCTGATATGCTGAGTCTAAATCTCGTATAAGCCTTTATAAAAGACTTATGATTGTGCTCAAGTAACTCACTCTAAGTGATAGCAACACCCTAAAATTAGAACTTATGATAGTCTAAAAGAAGACGATATAAGCGGGTGTTAAAGTCTGGCTCAGAGGATTCGATGTCTGTACAACGATGTAAATAAATATGTGCAAATAAACTTAACTACACTGAAAAGCTTAAAATAATTGCTTTAGTATAACATCAATTGTCGCGACAAATAGAACGCACCAGTGGATTCCCTTATAAGATAACAGTTTAAAAGCTCAACATAAAAGCAGTTTTCAATACATCGTTTTTACACACTAAATTCATGCATTATGCGCTAGTCATTATCGTCGTCATCTAGTAAGCTTGCATAGACAAAGTTGTAAGTAAAGATTACAACAACGCGTTATATAATCCGCACGCTTTATTGCATAATAAAGCGTGTTAGCTATATTTTTATTATTTTATCTACAATAAAAAATGGCTATGAATTTGTAGTATAGAACTGAACACAGTCACACTATTTAATCGTCATACCATTTAATTGCCATATTACTTAATCGTTATATGATTTCATAAGTCCGACGCAATGCTTTTTTTGTATGATTCGCAACTCTCGCTAATGGATACGGCTTACAGACAGTGTCTAAGAGCTGGTATTCATCACACATTTATAAACTCGCCAGCAAAATTATCGTTTGCTGTCCGCTTTTGGTTTATACGCTATGATTGAAAACTGGACAAAAGAATTTATTATTCAGCGCTTATTGGCAATTACGTTGCTAGTAGTGCTGTTCGTATTGTGTTTTCAAGTGGTGCAATTTTTTATTGTGCCAGCGCTGTGGGCAGCGATTTTGGCCTATGTGACTTTTCCTATCTATAATTTCTTCCATGAAAAGGTAAAGCTAAGCCCAGACTTTAGCGCCGCTATTATGACGGTGAGCATCTCACTGATAATTGGCGTGCCACTGGTCATCGGTGTGTTTATCCTGCAGCAAGAAGCTTTGAGTTTAATCAGTAACTTGATTTACCGTATCAAGGTAGGCTACTTAGATGTGCCTGATTCCCTCAAAGATTTGCCTATCATCGGTCAGCAAGTCAAAGACGTACTATGGCGTATCAACAAAAACCCAGAAGGGACGCTAGAAGCTTTTCGCATTTGGGTTCAATCGCATTTATATTATGGCAAAATAGCATTTGATGTGGTGTTCAGTAGTTTGGCCAAACTCGGTATGGCATTAATGACGCTCTTCTTTTTTTATCGTGATGGCACCAGTTTGGTTCGGCAGATTCGTCAAGCGCTGCGTAATATCATCGGCAATCGCATCGACGGTTACATCGATTCTGTGGGTACAACTACGCGTGCGGTGGTCTACGGCATCGGCTTAACGGCATTGGCTCAGGCTTTATTGGCTGGTATCGGTTATTACTTCGCTGGTGCGCCAAGTCCTATCTTATTGACCATTGTCACGTTTATTATTGCCTTGATTCCGTTCGGCACACCATTCGTTTGGGGCGGTGTATCGATTTGGCTATTGAGTCAAGGGCATACTGCAGAAGGTATTGGTCTGGCACTATGGGGTATATTAGTAATTAGCTGGGTGGATAATTTGATTCGTCCTATCGTCATTAGCGGCGCGACCAAGATTCCTTTTATCATTATTTTTATTGGTGTACTGGGTGGTCTTACAGCATTTGGTTTTGTTGGTTTGTTTATTGGGCCTGTCGTGCTGGCTATTGGGCTTGCGGTATGGCGCGAGTGGATATCGCAGCATAAGAATGAGATATTTGCTCAGCAGGAGGTAATGCTTTCTGACCCTCGTGCGATAGATCCTGTGCATGGACCGGAATAATGAGTCGCTAGCACATACGATGTAAAAAATTATTGATAGAGACGATGAATAATGACAACTGAGAATATGGCAGAATCGACGAATAATAAGGCCGATAAATTAAGTACAATTAAAAATATTACTATTTTGGCTGATAGCAATATCGCCAGTCTGAATGATTTTTTTAATGATGCTACGCTTGGTCAGCTGACTGAGCATACGATTGATACCATTACTGTCGCTGGTCGAGATATCGATGCAGCGCTACTTGCCGATGTGCAGCCAGATGTATTGCTGATACGCTCTGTGACGAAAGTAAACGAAACGCTATTGATTGATAATAACAGTGTGCAGTTTGTCGGGTCTGCGACTATCGGTACCGACCATGTAGACCAAGATTATCTAGCGTCTCGCAATATCACTTTCGCCAATGCGGCTGGTTGTAGTAAGCATTCTGTGGCTCAATATGTATTGACATCTGTTTTCACTTTGCGTCCGCAGTATTGGCAGCAGTCGGCGTCATTAACATTAGGTATTATTGGCCTTGGTAATATTGGTAGTACACTTGCTCAATATGCCTATGATTTGGGTTGGCAGGTGCTAGGTTATGATCCCCTGTTACCAGCCTCTAAAACTAATAATTCTAGCTTGGAGCAGGTACTTAGCCAAAGTGACGTGGTTAGTCTGCATGTGCCTTTGACCAATGAAAAGAATGCGACGAATCCTAAAGGTAGTGATTACCCAACACGTCACCTTATCAATGCAGCAGCATTAGCAATGATGCCTGCCGATACGATATTGATTAATAGTGCACGTGGGCCTGTAATTGAGGAAAGCGCGCTTAAAGCAGACATTGAGCGTACTGGACGTCAAGTGGTGCTAGATGTGTTTGAGCATGAGCCAGAAGTCGCAGCAAGCTTACTATCCAAACTCGCTATTGCCACACCGCATATCGCTGGCTATACACTAGAGGGTAAGCTGCGTGGCACACAAATCATTTACGACGCCTTGTGTGAAAAATTATCGATACCTCCAGCTCAATCTATGTCTAACTTGCTACCGTTAAATATGTTCTTATGGTCTGAATTAAAATCACATTCAGACAGACTGCCAAAGTTTTATGACATCATGCAGGATGATGCCTCGTTGCGAAATAAAGCAGTTGATGGGCAAGTACACGGTGCTGACTTTGACGGTCTGAGACGTGATTATCACTTGCGCCGTGAATGGCAATTTTAATTACACAAGATACTGAGCAACCAATTATTCATCAGTCGCAGTGGAGCCCAATGACTCAAGCAAATAACATTTCTTCGCACCCTATTATTTCTCAGCCTAGCTACGCGTCAACCATGACACTTGTGATGGCGCAAAAGCGCGCGCAATTTATAAGCAATATTCGTCAGTTTTTTACCAGTCGACAAGTACTGGAAGTGCAGACACCGCTATTATCCCAAGCAGGCAATACAGACACTTTTTTGCAGTCTGTAGCAGCTCATGTGACCTATCAAGACCGTCCACGCACTTATTATTTGCATACCTCGCCTGAGTTTGCCATGAAGCGACTATTAGCCAGCTGGCAAGTGCCTATTTATCAGATTTGTCCTGTCTTTCGTGATAACGAAATAGGCACGCGTCATAATATTGAATTTACGATGCTTGAATGGTATCAACCGAATTATAGTCTAGATGAGATAGCAACTGAGCTCAATGAGTTGTTAGAAGCGCTTTATGGTCATTCTGTTGTGATGAGCCATTATCGCTATGTTGATGCCTTTATGGATTTTGTAGGTATCCATCCGTTGACAGCGAGTTTAACTGCATTGCAAGCCGTGGCAGAAGATATGGGTTTAACAGGATTTGATTTTAATAATGCTGAAGACAGCGAAGAAAACCGTCGTCAGAGCTGGTTGGATTTGTTATTCAGTCATGCCGTAGAGCCAAACCTAGGTCATGATTTGCCGACATTGATTATAGAGTATCCACCTGCGACCGCTGCACTAGCGAAGACAGCTATGGACAAAGACGGTAATCAAATTGCGAAGCGTTTCGAGCTATACATTAACGGCATTGAGATTGCCAATGCTTATGATGAGCTAGCAGATGGTCAAGCATTACGAGACCGTTTTGAACAAGACAATCAATTACGTGCGCGTTATAATATACCTCAAATGCCAATCGATGAGCATCTATTAGCCGCATCCAATGATTTGATGCCATGTAGCGGTATCGCAGTCGGTATGGATAGATTGCTAATGGTTGTAACAGGTGCAAGCAGCTTGGAAGAAGTCATTTCTTTTCCTAGTGGGCAAGCATAATTGAATGTGCGTCTTTTAGATTGTTCGTGATTTAAATATATAATAAAAAGGTCGTTGCCGATTTACCAATTAAATATTGGCGTATCGACAACGACCTTTTGCATTTGCTACTTGTGTTGACTGCTTCTAAAATTTAGCAGACACAACCAATTTTGGTAATGCTAGATTTGTTTATACGGTAGCTACTGCTTCATTAATATCGATATCACCATTGTGTAGATTGAAGACTTTGCCTATGGTGTTATCTGCGGTTAGTACTGCTGCTAACGTTGTCGCTACATCTTCGATTGCATTTTCACCAGAGTTGGTATCATTGATAGTGATTTTGCCTGTACCAGCACGTTCTTTTAGTGCGCCTGGCTGTACGATAGTGTAATCAAGTGAGCTGTTGTTTACTAACCAGTGATCGGCGTAGTGCTTAGAGATATAGTATTCTTTTAAGTCTGCAATACCTGGGTTTTCATCCCATTTATCAGTTTCTAAGGAGAAGACTGAGCTCAGCATAATATAACGCTTGATACCTTTATCTTGTGCAGCCTGCATTGTTTTTACTGCACCATGTAAGTCAACCTCTAAGACGTTTTTACCACCAGATCCTACTACAAAGTAAACAGCCTCGATATCCTGATCCAGTTGTTTTTCAATAGAGTCTTTACTGGCTGTAATGTCTAAATCTAGTTGGATATAGTTGTCATTATCAAATAATTTTTCTTTTTGACGAGTCGTGCCAATAACTTGATGATCATCAGCCAATAACTGCTTAACCAAATCACCGCCCACTCGACCACTTGCACCAACGACTAAAATTTTCATAATCATTCCTATTCTTATTTAAATTCTATAGTTTGAATTATTCAGTAAGTTTATTTATCTTAAAAACCGAATATAGGGTAACAAAGATAGGTAGCACGCTTCGTTATAAAGCGTGCTGATTGAATAGTGTTTGGTTATAGAGTGTATACAGTTTGCAAGGAAGCAAACGTTGGCTAAATAATGTTACTTAATAGAAGACATGATGGGTAGGCGTCAGATAGAACCATAAAAGGCATTAACGAACCAAGCGATTGAGACCATCAGCAAAGGCTTTTTTATCTCGATCACCGTAGGGTTTTTGCCCGTTCATTTCTTGCAACTCTAGGACACCAGTACCGCGCATGGTATCCATAAAGTCGCGCATATTGAGCTTTTGCTTGATATTGTTTTTGTCGTAGACCACACCACGCGTCGTTAGTACCATACCACCTTTATCCAAAATATCATTGGCCAAAGGGATATCGCTAGTGATAGCTAAGTCACCAGTCTGTATCTGCTCAACGATATAATCATCAGCTTTGTCGAACCCTGAGGGCACAACAGTCATAACAAGTAAGGGCGACTTGCGTAGCTTGATCGGCTGATTGGCTACAAATATAGCCATGGTCTTGGTACGTTCAGCCGTTTTAATAATCAAATCTTTGGCAATTAATGGTACCGAGTCTGCGTCCACCCAAATTTGCATTATTTTTTGACCTTCTCAGATTTTGATGGAGGAGTAGTCAAGCTGGCAGCTTGGCTGTCTTTATTGTCTAGTTCATCAGCTGTGGCATCATTTTGAACACTGTTCTGAGCATTGTTTTTAGCACTACTCTTAGCATCGACATCTGCTTCACTAGGCTGAGTATCTACACTGGCATACTCTTTATCTAAACCAACCTTGTTTGGCAAGATAGCAACCAGTTTTGCCATAGCAGGCTCTAAATCAGTCACGTCATTAGGCATCAAAGTGATATGAGCAATCTTACGGTCGTCACGCTCAGCCTTATGATAGCTATGATAATGAGCGCCATCGATGTTTAACACTGCACTGATATCGGGATATTGACCCAGTACATTCACCATAATCGCAGGATGCACGTTATCTGTATCGCCTAATGGCAAGTTGACCACGGCACGAATATGATTCTCAAACTGACTGGTAATAGCGCCTTCGATACTCCAGTGCCCAGAGTTGTGTACACGTGGGGCGATCTCATTCGCCAGTATCGCGTTATGACCGCGAGCATCTTTGGTGACGAATAGTTCAAGCGCCATAACGCCGACATAGTCTAAATGGTTCATGACTTTGGTAATGGCCTCTGTTGCTTGCTGAAACAGATGACTCGTGCCAACAGCAGGCGCTTGAGTTTTGGCCAATATACCGTTGTGATGATGATTTTCGACCAAATCGTAACAGCGTACCTGACCATTTTGCGCTCTTGCTGCAATGATAGAGACTTCACGGCTAAAATTAATAAAACCTTCAGCGATTAATGGCGCAGGTGTTGGCGTAAGTGACCCTTTACCATTGACAGCGTCCTTTAAATCTAGCCAAGCAGTTTTAATATCACTTTCTTGCTTGATGACGAACTGTCCTTTGCCATCGTAACCACCTCGGCTGGTTTTGAGAACGATAGGTAGACCCAATTCTTTACAAGCGTGCTTGAGCTCAGCCTCAGAATTGACTTCCATAAATGGTACAGTTGCAATATCAAGCGTATTGAACATCTGCTTTTCTTTCAGACGATCTTGAGCAATATCGAGCGCAATCAGTGGTGGGAACATGCCTTGCTTGCTGCCAGATTTTGACAAAGCGGTAAGCTGTTCGACAGTAGATGTGGGTGTGTTTTCAAACTCTAACGTAAAGACATCCGCTGCTGCGATAAAGTCTTCTAATTGGTCGCTATGAAAGACACGACCGTATAGGCTGGCAGGGCATTCTAGATTGTCTTCTAAGAATACGCATTGGTAACCCAATGGCATGGCGGCTTCGGCAAGCATCATACCAAGCTGACCACCGCCTAAAATACCGATGGTACGAATGGTTTGGGTAACAGGATAAGCGTTTGCTGTAGTCATGGCAGGCTCTTTGAATAAAAGTGAATAAGGTGTTTGGTATATGAAAATCTAAAACTCAATGGGTGAAAATAGGAAAAGGTGCACTGTATGCACCTTGTCTCTAATCAGAATTACTTGAAGATATACAGTGGTAACTTCAATTGTTAAGCCATCAATCTAAAAAACTCTGCTATAAAAGCTAATCGATTTATATTTATCTAAGGATTGATAAGACCGGGTGTTGGGCTAGCAAGGATGGTCTCAGTCTGAGACTGGCGCATCTGATCGAGCTTAGTAGCAATCGTATCATCATGCAATGCCAATACTTGAATGGCAAGTAAGGCAGCGTTATAAGCACCGGCAGTACCAATCGCCAAAGTACCAACAGCGACGCCTTTTGGCATTTGTACGATAGACAGTAGACTGTCCCAACCGCTCAGCATAGATGACTTTACGGGGACACCAAAGACAGGTAGCGGCGTTTGACTAGCACACATACCTGGCAGATGAGCGGCACCGCCTGCACCAGCAATGATCACTTGTAGACCATTATCTTTTGCGCTTTTGGCATAATCAAATAATCTGTCAGGCGTACGGTGTGCAGAAACAACTTCACAATCAAAAGCAATGTCAAAGTCTGCAAGCAATTGCGCAGCAGCACTCATAGTTGCCCAGTCAGACTGCGAACCCATGATAATGCCGACTCTTGGCTGACCAGCAGGGGAGGTGATTGGACCGTTCTGGTTAGCAGCAGTATTCGTGGTGCTCATGATTGGATATCCTCAAAAAGACCATCATACAAAAATTTTGCTACACTCGTAAAGCCAAGTTTGACTTTTAATACTTGTCTGGCGCTAATTGCATTGATATCATGATTTTATATATGTTTTTCATCGTGATAATGCTGAACAAAGTGATTGACCGTCAATGGTAATGGTTGTTTGGTATCCAGCTGATAGCATGTTAGATAGCCGCTATCTACTGCAGCAGAGTAGTCAGTACAGGCAACTTGTGGACTGAGTGGCTCAGGTGTACCAGTGAGCCAATAGTGCCCAACAAACACAGGTTTATGAGTTTTTAGTGCAAATTCAATATTTTCAGCCAACGCATCAGGCGGTATCTGTGCCAATGCGGACGATGGAGCACGAGACACTTCACGAAGTGTGCGTGTATTTAGCTCATCTAGCCACCAACATACTCGCACTCGTGTACGTTCGGTACCTTCTTTATCTACCATCACAATGCCATCAGGTAAGCCCGTTTCAACCCCTTTTAACACTCGCTCTAAAGCGTCAAAGGCAACGGTATTTTCTTTAGCTGTTTCGATTAGACCTGCCGGAGTCAAACAGTTATCGTCAGTCAGAAGAGGCTTTAGTATTGCCATGCTGTCTGTATCCCAGCAAGCGTGTACAAAACACGCATAATCAGTCTCGATCCATAATGGAATTTCGTATAGACGCTGCAACCAGTACTCATGTTGCTCTGAGCCGAATGGTATCTCTGCTAAAAACGCCTCGTGTTGGCGTCTGTGAATATCATTGTGCGAGCGTAAATACTGGCTAGTATTATCAGGATCACGCGTGGCATATGCCAATGCATTATATTCATGGTTGCCTATAACTGCATCAGCTACATCGGCATCTAGCATTGCAAAGACAATCTCTAGCGTGGCTAATTGCTGCGAACCACGATCGATCAAATCACCGATAAACAAAGCCCTGTGACCTGTTGGTGGCACGAAATGCTGACCGTTATGCTCATAGCCTAACTGATGCAGCAGACCGACCAGTTTGTCTGCATAACCATGTATATCACCGATAATATCTATAATCATAATGTATTGCTAAATCTCAAATGTAGAAGTGTACTGTACGCAAAATAGAGTTCACAAAATATGGCTGTGTTTAAAGTGCTAGCTTCATTATACGTAGAAATGTCTAAAATCCTGGTGATAGCAACGCATTGATAAAGTGCGGTAGTACTTTTGGTTCCAAAACAATCGTAGCGATAACGCCAAATGCGCCGCCCCACATATGAGCCATATGATTAATGTTTGAGCCACCACGTCGATCAGCATAGATACTATAAAATATATAAGCCACGGCAAATAGTATCGCTGGAATAGGAATCACGGCAAAGAGATAAATCCTCTCCCATGGTGCTAACAGAATAAAAGCAAATAGTACAGCGGATACACCACCTGATGCGCCTAAACTCAAATAACTGGCGTTGTTCTTATTTTTCACGTAACTTGGAATCATAGCAACGATGATAGCCAACACATAAAAAACCACAAAACCGTAACCGAATAAAAACGGCTGATATAGTCCTTCGATAGCACGCCCAAAGAAATACAAAGTAAACATATTGAAGAGCAAATGCATACTATCGGCGTGAATAAAGCCATGAGTCACAAAGCGATCCCATTGCCCATTGTTGACTGCTGGTGGATAGAAAATCAATCGATTGAATAACGTCTTGTTTTGCCAAGCTAATAAGCTGACAATAACGGTAATAATGATAATAAGCGTCGTATGGTTTAACAAAGGAAAATCCTTAGGCCGTGCCTGATATGTGACAATGTTACAAATGACAATATTCAAAGCCTAAGCGTTACGGCTGAGTGAAAAATAAATTTGACGTCTGCTCCGTATTAAGTACTAACCATCAGCAATAGACTAATACTAACAGCAGTTGCGATAACTCGAATAGCTATTGTGTGACAAAACGATGCTTTTTTATGCGGTTATAGTGAATAATGTAGCAGTGTACCACGCAATATAAGTAAAACTTTTAGAGCAAGGTTAAAGAAGAAAGTATTGTTCATCCACGCTGCAATGAAACTTTTAGATAAAGAAGCAAAATATACAAGTGACATGGATAAAAATAAAATAAGTGCTTAATCTTTGCACATTTAAATAAGGCTGATAGAGGCAGTGCACTATGAACATTATTGACCAGCTAGAACAAACGGTGACCCCATCTGTAATGGGTAATGATGACAGCAATAATGTCGCCTATGTCAGTCTACTTGAGCAGTTTTATGCTGTTTTGGCCGCGCGTCTAGCTGTGCCACAGGTTTACTCACAGCTGCTGCGTGCTGATCAGGTAACTACTAGCAGCAACAATGAAAGTCCTCTGTTTGAACAAATATGGCAAGATAAAAACCTGCAAAAGACTATCGTTCAAGAACTATCAGCTACCCATCACATTGATGAACAGACAACTAAGCAATTACTCATTAGTGCTGCGCCATTGGCATATCGCGAATTAAAAGCATTGGCTAATGGGCAGTTTTTGCCAGCATTTCTACAAGAAAAGCAGGCTGCTTTACGTCCATATTTACCTACCTGGTCAGCGGCTGTGACCACGACTGTTCAAGGCGTTCATCAGCAAGTACAAAAAAGCATTGGTTCAGATGATGACTATGTGCCAGTACATGTGCCAGCAAGTGACGACATATCGAATAAGCAAGATAATTCTATTTTAGATACTGGCATAGCTAGCATAGACACACCAATAACGAACACTGATGCAGAAAGAACAGAGCGGATACCAACTGCTGAGCGCGCAAGTACCGAAGCATTAGATGACGATACGATTGCCAGTAGTGATGCTATTCATGCCAATCCAGCTGCTTATCATCTGGCAGAAAACAGTAACTTAAAGCGTGCGCAGGTGCGTACTCGTAATCAACGAAACGATCTACTAATACGCGTATTTCTATTAATAGTAGCTTTGGCTGCGCTTGCACTAGCAGCATGGGCGTTATTAGTGAAACCCAATAATGAGATACCAGTAGAACCTGTAGTCGCAGCACCTGTTGAGCCACCGCCAGCGCCCGTTCCTCCTGTACCAACAACGACTCCTGTTGAGCTTATTGTCGATGTAGATAACGGTGGCAATTTGTACACTTGTAGTGCAATCGTTGGCGATACTGCGCTGCAAACCACGTTGCAACAAGCGCTTAATACAAGCTTTGGCGAGCAGGCAAGTATTTGTGAATTAAACATACAGGATGGGATAGCAACCTCAATCGCTAATATGCCTGCGGAGACACTGCCCAACGTCTTGACGATGCTTAGATCAACACCATTTGCACGTTTACATGTGCAAAACGATCGTCTCACATTGGAGGCGCCAGACAATATGCTGCTGCAAAAACTGGTCACAGAAATACGAAGCTTAGTACCAGCGATGGTGGTTGAGAGTACAGCGCCATTGCCGTTGCCTGATAATAGTAATATTGGCGATGCTACGAACAACATGGCAAATGCAAATAACCAGTTGGTAGATGATGGGGCGGGAATTAATAATCAATTCAATAATAATGGGGTAAATAGTAACTCTGGCGAATACCAAGCATCAGATGATGATACTGGAGATCGTGTGATACCAACTCCTTTGCCTAACAATAATAATAGCTTTAATAATTTGCCCAACAATTTGTCTACTAATGGCGCGAGTAATATACCCAATAACTTTCCTTCGAGTAATCAAACGACCAGACCGCCAGGTCCTTTTTCACCTTCAGAAGTGGATGAGATGGCAAATACGGTTATCGTTGCTGAACCAGCTCAAGTTAGATAGTTCTTTATAAGGCACGTTGTTCCATATGACGTGTCTTTTTATATGGCCTATCTTTTCATGTAACTTAGCTATAGTTACGTGTGCCAGCCGAAATATTACTTATTGTATCATTTGCACAACAACGTGCTGACTGTAAGCAATAGCTTAATACTTTTATAATGCATAATAATCTTATAGTAACGAAATTGATGCAGTTTACTTTTTAGCAAACAAATAACACAAATAAAAAATTAAGGAGAGAGCCATATTATGGATATTATTAGCCATTTGACACGTACCGTCAGCCCAGCCGTATTGGAAGACGACCGTAGCCCAGCTAAGAAAAATCTACTAGAGCAGTTTTATGCCATTTTTGCTGCTCGTCTTGCAGACAATGATACTTTTAGCCGCTTTGCTAATGAAAACGTTGCCCGTGATGACAATGCTTTTTATGACCGTGTATGGACAGAAGGTGCACATCGCGACCAAATCTCTCGTGAACTGGCGAGCCAACATGATGTCGACACAACTGCCTCACGTGGTTTGATTGCGATGGCAGCGCCATTGGCTTTTCATGAGATCAAAAGCTTAGCTGGTTCCACGCCCGTCCCGCAATTTTTGAATGATAATCTGAATAGCTACCAACATCACATCCCTGCATGGGCAGGCGCTATGCTACCTGCTGGTGCATTAGCCGCTACCTCATCAGCAGCGACATCAATTTCTGACAATACAAGTACCACAGCACTGCAAAAAGAGAAAGAACCAGAAGGTAGCTTTATGAAAGCATTATTACCTATCATAGGTTTGATTATATTAGGTGCCTTGGCTTGGGCATTGCTAAGAGGCTGTCAAGAAAATCCTGAACCTGTAGCAACGCCAGTTGCTACTGTACAAGGTGCGCAAGGCAATGATTCATCAGCTGTTGCCAGTGCTATTGAGCCTGCGTCATTGAGTATCGCAACTGGTGAAAATAGCGAGCTATATGCTTGTCGTATGAGCGTGGGTGATGAGACACTACAAACCAATGTTATGAATGCTTTGACTGGTGCATTTGGTGATGAAGCCAACAAATGCCGTGCTGACGTCGATGATAACTTTGCAGTAGATATGCCCGCAGCTGCTCAGTTGGCAACGATATTGCCAATTATCAAAAACGTGCCGAATGCGAGCATGATTATCAAAGGCGATAACATTACTGTCAATGCTCCTGACAAAGCTGCATTGGAAAAGTTGGTTGCTGACTTACAAGCAGCTGCTCCTGCTATGACGGTTCAAGCTGAAGGTCCATTAGATTTACAAGGCGAGATTGATGACAGTCTGGCTGCTGCAGATGTGGCGATGACCAATCTAGGTGAAAACCCAGATCCACGTGATGTTGCCCGAGCTTTGAGCATTCAGGTGATTAATTTCCAAGTAGACGAAGCGGTTATACCTGAAGTCAATAAAGCGCTGTTAGATCGTGCTGCAGAAATTATTAACAACGTACCTGATATGAAGCTGATGATTGTCGGTCATACAGATAGCCAAGCCTCTGATACCTATAATATGGAGTTGTCTCAAGAGCGAGCTGAGTCAGTGAAAGCGTATCTAGTGTCTAAGGGAGTTGATGCCAGTAAACTGAACACCAAAGGCATGGGTGAGTCGGAACCTATCGCGGATAACTCAACCGAACAAGGTCGCTTTCGCAATCGCCGTATTGAATTTATGGTCAATGACGAAGTGGTCAGCGCCAACGATGGCATGATAATAAATAGTGATTCGCTAGATCCAGATATGAACCCATTAGACAGTAACAACGATGATTTGTTACCAGATGGTGATGACGCTACTCAAGGTACTGCGATAGACCCAACCAATTAATCTATATGTCTTTATTTTAAACATAGTTAGATAATAGTAGCCAAATGACAAAAACCGCATCTTATAAAGGTGCGGTTTTTCGTATGCTACTCAAGGACAGTTGAACAAGTTTTTATTTATATAGAGTAGGATCTGTTGATGCTTCAGCAGTCTGATTATCAGCTTGCGCATCAAAAAAAGTCTGAGTAACATTTTGCTTGGCTTGCTGCCAGTACTCAAACTGCTGGCAAGTAGATTCAAGATTGCCTTGCCATGTTGGGATGTTGCCACGCATGGTTTTGATACGTTGCTGGTTAGGGTAAGGCAGATCTTGCGCAGCTTTAGCAGCCTCATGAGCAGCCACACGGTCGTTGCATACGAGAGCAATATCACAACCGGCATCAATGGCCGCTTTTACGCGAGCACTGACATCACCAGCTGCCTTTGCACCTGCCATCGACAAATCATCAGAGAATAGTACGCCATCAAATTTAAGCTCATCTCGAATGATATCTTGTAGCCAAATTTTAGAAAACCCTGCTGGTTTGTCGTCTACTTGCGAAAATATTACATGTGCTGGCATCAGAGCGTCCAGACTATGTAGTGTTTGAGCAAAAGGTTGCATGTCGCTATTGATGATTTCATCCAAGCTACGCGTATCGATGGCTTCTGATACGTGCGAGTCAGGAGCAATGGCACCATGACCGGGGAAGTGCTTCCCAGTGGTTGCCATACCAGCCGCTTTCATTCCGCGCATGAATTGTGTTGCAAGTGCAGTGATGGCTTGCGGCTCATGATGAAAGCTGCGATCACCGATGACTTGGCTAATACCATCTCTATCCAGTACGGGTGCAAAGCTCAAATCGATTCCTACAGCCAGCACTTCAGCCGCCATTAGATAACCGCAATCATAAGCGCAGCTGAGTGATTGGCTCGGGTCTTGATTGAATAGCTTACCCAGTCGACCCATAGCAGGTAGGGGCGTGAAACCTTCACGTAGCCTTGCGACTCGTCCACCTTCTTGGTCCACGCCAATAAGTATGTCTGGATTGTGATAACGTATATCGTCGCACAGTGCTCTGACTTGAGCGGCATCTGTTACGTTACGACCGAACAATATTACTCCGCCGACCTGTGCTTGTTTAATCAAGCTGACATCTTCAGCGGTCAAAGCGGTACTATCGATATCTATCATTAAAACGCCGTACATCGCGTAATCCTTATTATTTTATATATGGTTATATTATAAAGGTGACTGATTATGCCTGTCTGATCGCTTATCAGTCATTGTTCAGATATCTTATTATGACAGCTATTATTAATTGAGCACAATGTGGCAGATTATTGAGGTCAAATCAATTGGCTAACAGCCATTAAATTCAGGCCTCAAATCGATGTTGATAGCCCTCAATTGCTATGTATGATAAAAGTGATAGAAAGTTTGGTATGTACAGAGGTAGCGTGTAAGATTGCTTATACAGTTTGAGACAGTTCAATATTTATGCGCGTGATAATATTGATTGATTTTTGACTATATATCAGTATTTAATGATGCATAAAGTATAAGAATAAAAAGCACAGCATCTATAGGTCACAACAGATTCGAACATTTCTAACTCTAATGAATTACCCAATACTATTAACTTCAAATAACTAGGTACATATGATGAAAAAACAACCAGCACAGTGGTTACTCAGTGCAGCGTCAGTGGGCATCGCCGGTATTATTCTGACTCAAAGTTACGGTACTGCAGTCGCCGAGACCAATACGGGAAGTTTCGTTCAGACCCCTGAGCAAAAGGTCACCACCCGTCAAGTAGCCGCCTTGCTGGATCGCAGTCATTATCTCAATCAGCCTTTAGATAGTAAGACTGGTAGCGAAATTCTATCAATGTATATCGATAGCCTTGACCCAAACCATACGTTGTTTTTGCAATCCGATGTCGATGAGCTGAAGAAAAAACACGCTGAAGACTTTGGTGCTCGCCTAAAACAAGGTGATCTATCTGCAGGGATAGAGGTGTTTGATCGTTACCGCAAACGCTCAAATGAGTACTTTGCGATGGCCACCAAGATGCTCAAAACAGACATTGATTTGACAGGTAATGACACAATCATTCTTGATCGTGAAAAGCTCGGCCATTTTAAAACCAAAAAAGAGCAGCGCGATTACTGGGAACGTCAGCTAAAGTTTCAGTTGATGAGTATTACGCTGGGTCAAGAAGACGAAAAAGCCAAAGAAAAAGTGTTTTTAAGTAATCCAGATATCACACGTGGACAAGACTTGGTACGCAACGATGAACGTACGCCAAATGAGATTTTGCAAAATCGTTTGTCACGTCAACAAGAGCAGTTTAAGCGTCTTAAAGATGATGAAATCATGGAAACCATCTTAAATACGGCGATGCTCACCTATGATCCGCACAGTAATTACTATGCACCGATTCAAGCGACTGAATTGCAAATCCAGTCGAGCCTTCAGTTAGAAGGTATCGGTGTCTCTATTCGTCCAGATCGCAAAAATCCGGACTATACTCGTATTGTGACTTTGGTTGATGGTGGTCCAGCCGCTAAGTCGGGTCAAATCAAGCCCAATGATTTGATCGTCGGTATCGCAAAAGATGGCGAAACCATGACGGACGTGGTTGGTTGGTCAACGCGTGAAATTGTCAGCTTAATTCGAGGTAAACGCGGTACATCAGTCACACTGAAACTACGTCAACCTAATACGCCAGATGCTAGCGCCCGTACGGTCACGGTAGTACGTGATATTATCCAGCAAGAAGAGTCAGGCGTTACTCAGCGAGTGGTAGAAGTACAGCGTCCTAATATTGACAAAACACCAAAGCGCATCGGTGTTTTAGAGATACCAAGCTTTTATTTAAACTATCGCGCGCGCCGTAATGGTGAAGACTATCGTAGCGTCAGTATCGATACTGAAAAAGCGCTAAAAGAGTTGAATAAACAAAATATCGATGGCCTAGTGGTTGATTTACGTAATAACCCTGGCGGCTCGTTGGATGAAGTTGCCAAGATGTTAGGTTTCTTTATCAAGAGCGGACCACTGGTACAGATTCGTGATAATCGCGGTAATATTCAAGTGTACCGTGACAATGATGGCGGCGAGCAACTGTATGATGGCAAAATGTCGGTCATTACCAACTTAGCATCGGCCTCAGCCAGTGAAATCTTTGCCGCTGCTATTCAAGACTATGGCCGCGGATTAGTGGTTGGTAGTACGACAACTGGTAAAGGCTCTGCGCAGATCCAGCTCGATAGCTTAGCTTTAGGCTCTGCTACCTTAACTCAGCGCAAGTTTTATCGTGTCACTGGTGGTAGTACGCAAAATAAAGGTGTCGTACCAGACGTTGAGCTAGTTAATATCTATGATGATGCAACTTTTGGCGAGCGCGCTCAGAAAAAAGCATTGCCTTGGGACACTATCAGGACGGCACCGTATAAGCCTGAAGGGAAGTTTACTAGCGATACATTGGCGACGCTCAATCAGCAGTCTAAAATTCGCCAACAAAAAGACCCACAGTTTACTTATCTATCGACGCTAAATGATATTCGTAACATGGATGATGAAAAGAAACCTGTTCGCTTAGATATCAATAGCCGCCGAGCTAAAATGCAGCTAATTGAAAAACGCTCATTAGAAGCAGAAAACAAGCGCCTTATCGCAACTGGCGAGCGTCCGTACTCTAACTGGAATACTTATCAAGCAGCGATGGATGCAAAGTTTGAAGAACGTAGCCGTATGAAAGCCGCTGAGCGCCCAGAATTACCAGAGGATGAAGCATTTATCAACGAGGCCGCTTACCTCATGCTCAGCGCAGAACCTAAGACAATGATGAGTCCTGAAGAGAAGCTATAATGTGAAGTTATTGTAGTGTTACGTAATCTATGTAAGCATATGCTTACATAGATTGACGTTTAGACCTCTTACTAATGATGGGTCAATCTGCGACTATAACTGTACGGCACGATTGAACGAAACGGTTCATTGATACTAGGGATTGGTATCTTAAAGGTCGCACTAGGGATAAGTAGTTTGCTGATTAAGGATGATAAGGCTGGATGCCTGT
>Ga0209295_1000213_pt1 | contig 45701 bp, 34 predicted proteins | sample Porto_5metaG_FD_187428 | JGI IMG/M metagenome (GOLD analysis project Ga0209295, IMG submission 187428) | Marine algal microbial communities from Porto, Portugal - Porto_5 metaG (SPAdes) (version 2) | ecosystem: Host-associated > Algae > Red algae > Unclassified | place: Portugal: Porto... | reverse complement strand
TATACTGCATTTCTTATGCTGCTCAAAATGACTCGACGTCTAAAATAAAATAAATTGTAGGACACATTATGCAAACCATTTTACTTGTTCCCATTAGTCGCGGTATCGGTGTGACATCAGCCGCGCTAGGGCTAATCCGTGCCTTTGATTATAACGGTATCAAAGCGGGCTTTATGAAGCCGTTTTTGCAAGATGATACGCTAGACAAACAGCATAGCTTAGACAGCTCAAGCGCATTGACCATGCACGCATTTGGACTAAATCCGCCTGACTCTATCAGCCGTCAACACGTCGAACGTATGCTAGGCGATGACAATCTTGATGACTTGATGGAAGAAGTGATTGCCAATTTTCATACGATTGATGATGGTCATGACGTGATTATCTGTGAAGGTCTAGTGCCGACCACTGAGACCTCTTATGCTTCACAAATCAACCGTGCACTTGCCCACGCGCTCGATGCCAAGATTATATTTGTCAGTACCGCTGATATCAGCAAACCTGCCTATTTAGCAGACAAACTGGATGTCCATGCCCGTGAGTTTGGCGGGGTCATCGATTCACGGACACTCGGGGTGATATTGATGCGGGTACAAGACGTGCCGAACACCTTTGACAATCAACCTGTCGCACCAGGTGAAGCCGTTGTCAGCTTAGATCCGAACTTCCTACAAGAGGTTCAACGCTTATCGCCTTCGTTCAATACCGAAGTATTCCGCCTTATCGGGGTGGTGCCTTTTAGTGATTCCCTATCTGTGCCACGCACGTGGGATATCGCGACTGAGCTTGATGCGACTTGGCTAAATGTTGGCGAAGCAAAGACACGTCGTATCAACCGTATCAGCCTAACCGCACGTTCAGTGGCGCGCGTCAATGAAGTCTTTAAGCGTGGTACGTTAATGGTGGTGCCTGGCGATCGTGATGACTTGCTATTGGCTGCCGGATTAGCCTGTATCAATGGAATTCCATTGGCAGGTCTAGTATTAACAGGTGGCATTACCCCAAGCGATACAGTTGCTGAGCTTTGGCAATCAGCGCTCAAAACTGGCATCCCTGTCATGAGTGTCGAAAGCGACAGCTACGAAACGGTACAGAGTTTGATGCATATGAGTTCTGAGATTCCAAGTGATGATACAGAACGTGCTGATGAAGTGGCTCGTTATGTGGCTGCTCATTTGGACCTGAGCTGGATTAAAGAATACTTCAGCCGTAATCATGAACCGCGTCTGTCACCATCAGCATTTCGCCATCAATTGGTCAAAAAATCACAACACGCCAAGAAACGTATTGTGCTGCCAGAAGGCGCGGAGCCACGTACCGTCGAAGCGGCCTGTATCTGTCAGAGTCGCGGTATCGCCAACTGCGTACTACTTGCTAAGCGTAGTGAAGTTGAGCAAGTGGCCAAAAACCGTGATCTAACGTTGCCTAAAGGGTTAGAAATTATCGATCCTGACAACCTCGATATGAGCAAATATATTGCCGCTGTCGTAGAGCGTCGTAAAGGCAAAACCACTGCGGAAGTTGCTGCTGAATATCTAAAAGACACGGTATATTTAGGCACTATCATGCTCCAACTAGACGAAGTAGATGGTCTGGTCTCAGGTGCGATTCATACCACTGCCAATACAGTACGCCCAGCATTCCAGCTAATCAAAACCGCGCCGCAGTACTCACTCGTGTCATCAGTATTCTTTATGCTGTTGCCTGAGCAAGTGGTCGTCTATGGTGATTGTGCGATCAACCCAGATCCTAACGCTGAAGAGCTGGCAGAGATTGCCATTCAATCAGCACAGTCTGCTGCTGCCTTTGGTATCGATCCAAAAGTTGCGATGATCAGCTACTCTACTGGCTCATCAGGCGCAGGCGCGGATGTCGAAAAAGTCGCCCGTGCAACCCAAATCGTTCGCGAGCGTGCACCAGACCTCAAAGTCGACGGCCCGCTACAGTATGATGCGGCGTCTGTCATGAGCGTCGGTAAACAAAAGGCACCTGACTCACCTGTCGCTGGACAAGCCAACGTCTTTATCTTCCCTGACCTCAACACTGGTAACACCACTTATAAAGCAGTACAGCGTAGTGCCAACGTCGTCAGTGTTGGCCCTATGCTACAGGGCTTGAATAAACCCGTGAATGATTTATCACGTGGTGCCTTGGTTGACGATATTGTCTATACCATCGCGTTAACCGCTATCCAAGCGTATAGCGATTTGATTTAATCGCTGTAAGACTCGCTAATTAAAGTCCTATACAAAGCCGACTATCATTATGATGGTCGGTTTTTTATTGGGGCTCTGTGACAGACAGTGGTGACAGATGCTCGTCTGCCCTCTACAATAGCGCTATCATCAAATCATTTAATCTAAAAAGGCCAGCCAGTAAAAGAGCAAGGTGCATCAATGTTAACGTGCACCCTATCTCCTTTTATACATTTATTTATGCCAAATACGAGCAACAGCCCTCAAGAGAAAACACCTGCACCTGCCATTCGTGCCTATCTTGGTGGCTCGTTCGATCCCGTACATAATGGTCATTTGGAAGTCGCAATGTCTGTCTATCAGCACCTACTGCCAATCGCCAAGCAGCTACAGCGCACACTGCTCGTGTCCTTATTACCCAATGCACGCTCGCCATTTAAGACGCAAAGTACAGACCCTAACCATCGCTTAGCGATGTTAAAACTAGCGACGGAGAGTACGCCGATACAGATCAATGAGTTAGAGCTATGGCAAGCGCCGCCTGTCTATACGATCGACAGTGTACGCACATTAAGACAACAATATCCTAATGACAGTTTGATATTTATCATGGGTATGGACAGCGCCCATAGTTTAGATAAATGGAAAGATGGCTTGCGTCTCACTGACCATGTCAATTTATGGGTGTTTAATCGTCAGAGCAGTACCGATGTGAGTGATGGTATTAGCGAAAAATTTACTGACCGCACTATCTCTTCTAAAAATAATACAGCGACTACCCAAGATGTTAATTTCTTAAAATCGCAATTACCGTTGTCATTGCAGCCCCATATAACGGACTCACCTATCGAGCTGTTAACTCAAACCATTCAGCGCTCGTCAGATAGCTCAAACTCAAACAGTACTAATCCAAATAGCACTGATCCGACTAGCACTGACTTAAAAAGCACTGACTTAAAAAGCACTGACTTGAAAAACGCTAATCAAGGACGCATTTATATAGATCCCCGACCTATTACTGCGGTATCAAGCACACAAATACGTGAACAACTACAGAAATTAGACGATCAAACAAATAAAATGCCAGTCGCTGAGAGGCAAATCGCATCTATAGCATCAATAAATGATATCATTAGCAATACTGAATCTAATCCATTAGCTAAATGGCTAAATCCTGCTGTTTATCAATATATTATCGCCCATCAGCTATATTCTGCTGCTCAATTCCGTTAAAATCGCCTTATCTATGTCATTTTGCCTATCCTGTCTCTATGCGTGACTGACAACATATGATCGGTCGGATAAGACAAATTGACGTTTTACCCCTTTATTTTACATATTTACGATTCAAGAGATTAAAATTTATGACCAACACCATGACTGCAGAACGCCTAACAGAATGCTTGACCCTAGTACAAAGCGCTCTAGATGATATGAAAGCAAAGAACATCACTGTAATGAATGTAGAAGAGTTGACTGACGTAACAGAGCGCATCATCATCGCTGATGGTACCTCAAAGCGTCATGTACGTGCGATGGCTGATAGCGTTGGCGCTGAAGCTAAACAAGCTGGTTTTATGCCACTTGGTCGTGAAGGCGGCATCGACTCTGACTGGACGTTGATTGATTTGGGCGCAGTTGTCGTCCACATGATGACGCCGCAAGCACGTGAGTTTTATGACCTAGAAGGCCTATGGTCATCACCTGAACAGTTGGCTGAGCTGGTTGCTACGCCGCGTGAAAAGAAAACTGCGGGTCGTCGTAACAAAAACAAATAAGCTTGTCAGTGACGATATTTGTTCAAGATTAAGAAACGCTCCATCAAAAAGACCAGAATACTTATTCTGGTCTTTTTTTATGTAAATTTTATGGTTATGAACCAGTATAATCAGATACATCATTGAATACAGATAAGCTCATTTCATATTAATATTTATTGACCACTAAAATTAAACCGCCAAAATTAAGCCGCCTTAGCCTATTTATTCTACCTATTAGGAAACCTTATGAGCGCAGAATCGATCACGTCATCACCTGAGCAAACCCTAACAGACTTTAACCAAGACTTGCCCCTACATATCGCTACCCTCACTTGTGTCCGCGCTGGTAAGTCTATGCCATTTGCTCGTGAAGAAATGAGCGCTATCGATAAAGCACCTATCAAAGCTCCTGTTGCTGTCAACTTTATGGGCTTAACCACTGATGAACAGGCTGACCGTAAGCATCATGGTGGCCCCCTCAAAGCCGTGCATCAGCTAGCGCCTGCGACTTATGCAAAAATCAATGCAGAATTTGGTTTGAAAGTTCGCGTCGGTACGCTAGGAGAAAACCTTACGACTGAAGCTGTCGATGGTTTGCCTGAAATGACCGAATCTATGGTTTGTATTGGCGATGTTTTTCAATACGGTGGGCATTTTGAAAACGGTCAAGACACTAGTAATGATGGTGATAGCATTCAATTACGTATCGTCCAACCACGCCGCCCCTGCTACAAAATTAATGACCAAATTGGCCAATTTACCAAAGTACCTAATATCGCAGCATGGGTCAGCAAGCAAGGTATCTCTGGCTGGTACTTCCAAGTTGTACGTGATGGCATGATGAATGCTGATTTGCCAGTCTACTTAGTCGAACGTCCTTATCCGTTTGCCACGTTAGAAAAGCTGTGGCAGTTATCTAACTCAAAAGAAAAGTTTGATGCTGAAGTGATTGAGCCGTGGCTGGCGATTGAATGTTTGGAGGATAGTTGGAAAGTAATGCTTAGGAAGAAGATCTACAAAGGTTAAAAGACAATGAAAAACATAAGTAATTGGAAGTTTAAAAAATGGGTAAATTGGATTGAAAATTCCCCTTCCGATATACCTACTGATATTTGGAATTATATTAATTTAGAAATTTATCCTGAAGATATAGAGATAATATCAACAATCTTGTTGCCAATTACTTTTGAATATAAAGGAATTATTTTACTCAATATCGAAGGTATCTACGAGAAAGAAATCAGTGAGATGTATGATAAAGGTTTGCCAAACATGGCTAGCAAAGTTGAAGCTCAGGAAAGTATGAACAGATTAGTGGTAGACGATGTTTTCTTTAATACAGCTGATAAATCTAGTGATGAAACAATAATGAATGTGGCAGAGCTTATAAAGCATAATTGGGAGTATCATCTGATGAAAAAATATCCTAATAGACATTTCATAGTTGAGATTGTAGGGGAAAGTTTTTATCCTGTAGTAACCTTCTATGAGTCGTGACAATAGAACTGTTTATTATTCTACATTTAAACAGGCTCAATTCTAATAGCATCTAAAAAAATGCCTTCATAATTTTCGATAATTTTAACCATTTTTTTATCAATATTGCTTACGAGCAATGGGACAGAAGGCTTAGCTACTAAACTATAATATGGCTGAGTTAAATCATCAGTATCATATACATATAGCCCTTTTTTTGTATAAAAGATAAATTCCTCAAGATTAGTATTATTAACAAATACATCTTGCTGTTCTATACAAAAACTACCAATGCTACCATTGTCTTCTAGACGGTTAAAATAGTCATAACAGTTCTCATAATTTTGCTCTTTTAGAATATTATTAACCAAAACCGAGGTCGTACCATTGCTAAAGAATACTGCTAATTTACCTTCCTTATCAGAAGCAAACCAAGTTAAATCCCAGCAATCTAAGCTCTCTATACTTATAGACATAATTGAATCCGGTTCACTAAATTAAAAGATAATCTTATAGCTATCAAATTTAATATAAGAAACTATAGCGTATTTTATATTATCATTCCTAAACAGAGCATTTCATGGTAAAAAACATCTTCTTAGCACTTGGCTTAACATTGCCTTTGATTGGCTGCGTGACGACGACCTCACCAGTCGCAACCACTGAGAACTACATTGTAGATAGTAAAACCTATCAAGCCACTGGCAAAAGCCAGCGTATCAAAACCATCGTCCTGCACTATACAGTCTCAGACAATGACCGCTCGATAAAGACATTGACCACGGGCAATGTGAGCGCGCACTATCTAGTATTAGACAATGATGACAATAAAATCTATAACTTAGTGCCTGAGAGCGAGCGCGCATGGCATGCAGGTGATGGTGGCTTTGCAGGACGGACGATATTAAACGATACCTCTATCGGTATCGAGATCGTCAATAGCGGCGTCAAACCTGAATATCGAGACGCGCTAAAAAATGGCACGCTTGATTATCATCCTTATGAGCATTATGTGGCATTTGATGAATTGCAGATTAAAAAAGTCGCACAACTGGTGCAGGATATCGCCACGCGCTATGACATCTCACCGAAGAATATCATCGGTCACTCCGATATGGCACCCTCGCGCAAGATAGACCCCGGTGCAAAGTTCCCGTGGGAGCGGCTATATTTCGATTACGGTATCGGCGCTTGGTATGATGAGTTTGATAAGCAGTTCTTTATGAACCAAGATGGATTTGCATCGGCCACGATACCTGAGATCAAGCAAGCCTTTCGCAAGTATGGCTATCAAATTAATGATACCGATACGTGGGACAAGGCCAGTCGCGATGTCGTCTATGCGTTTCAGCTGCATTTCAGAGCGCAGCAGCCAACGGGTAATATGGATAGCGAGACCTATGCCATATTGCAGGCGCTAAATAAGAGGTATGCTGGTCGGGATGATTTTTATTAAAGAACACAGACTATCAGGAGACATAATATATGAATAATTCTCAACAAGATGAGCAAGACGATCTGCAAAAATATCTAGAAGAAAAAGCCAAGCAAGAGCAGGAGAAGGAAGGTAAGCAAGAACCTGAACCACTCTCTGCCTATGATGCTTGTGTACTAAAGGAAAGCGTTAAGATTCATGAGTTGATCGCTGAGGCTCAGAAACGCCCCAAAGATGAATAGCTGGATAGACAGTACTTATCAATGCTTACCACTCAAGAATATATAAATGCGCAAGTTAATGTCTTATATTTTGAGACATAGCTAAGCCACTATAAGACCAATACTACAACTAAGCGACGCTATATCACTTTATAAAAGAAGGTCTATCTACCAACGATTTGGGCTATTTATTGCGATAGGCTAATGATAAAATCACCGCTCACAGCGTTATAGATAGTATCACTGCTCGCACCATCTCATCGACTTCCCGCCTCTTTAGTTTTATCGTTGATTTTAATGATGGCTAGGATGCTGCACGGCTTTTGATAGCTTAGTTCTATGACCAGTCCCAATATCTTTATTATCAAACGAACACCAATAATACTAAAAAAGGAATATTTATGTATCAAGCCTTTCAAAAACACCTACAACAAGAAATCAGTGATATACGCGAGGCAGGACTGTATAAAAACGAGCGCGTGATCACCTCTCCGCAAGATGCGCTCATCACCATCGCCGATGGTCGTGAGATGCTTAACTTCTGTGCCAATAATTACCTTGGATTGTCTGATCACCCTGAGATTAAAAAGGCAGCTATCGGGGCTATCGAAGGCTCAGGTTACGGCATGTCATCGGTGCGTTTTATTTGTGGTACGCAAGATTTGCATAAGCAATTAGAAGCAGCGATCTCTAAGTTCTTTAATACCGAAGATACCATTCTTTATGCGGCCTGTTTCGATGCCAATGGTGGCGCATTTGAACCACTGCTAACCAGCGAAGATGCCATTATTTCTGATTCGTTAAATCATGCCTCAATCATCGACGGTGTGCGCCTGTGTAAAGCTGCGCGTTATCGCTATGCCAATGCGGATATGCAAGATTTAGAAACGCAATTGCAAGCAGCGCAAGCACAGCGTTTTCGTTTGATTGTCACCGACGGTGTGTTTTCAATGGATGGTAACGTAGCGCCAATAGATGAGATCTATGCGTTGGCACAAAAATATGATGCCATGGTCATGATTGACGAGTCACATTCAGCTGGCGTCGTCGGTCGCACTGGCGGCGGCGTGACTGAATTGTTTGATTTACGTGGCGATATTGAGCTGATCACGGGTACTTTAGGCAAGGCGTTTGGCGGTGCTATTGGCGGCTTTACCACGGGTAAAAAAGAAATGATTGAGATGCTACGTCAACGCTCACGCCCGTATCTGTTTTCAAACTCTATTCCTCCTATGGTGGCTGCCGCTGGGGTAAAAGCGTTTGAAATGCTATCGCAAGACAATACCCTACAAGACCAATTGCATGAAAATACCGCCTATTTTGTGAAGCAAATGCAAGACGCGGGCTTCGATATCAAGCCTACCGAATCGGCAATCTGTGCGGTGATGCTCTATGACGCCAATGTCTCGCAGCAAATGGCAGATGCACTGCTTGAAGAAGGCATTTATGTGATTGGTTTCTTTTATCCTGTCGTACCCAAAAATGAAGCTCGCATTCGTGTGCAGCTCTCTGCTGCTCATACTCGCGAGCAGCTCGACCAGTGTATCGCCGCCTTTATCAAAGTCGCCAAGCAAATGAAGGTGATTGATTAAGCACCATTCAGAACTTATCTAAATTCAATCATTAAGTACAACACAGCTAAATAAGAGAAAAGTATGAAAGCACTGGTTAAAGCTCATGCCGAAAAAGGCATCTGGATGCAAGACATGCCAGAACCAACGGTCGGTATCAATGACGTTAAAATAAAAATTAAAAAAACCGCCATCTGTGGCACAGATTTGCACATTTATAAGTGGGATGAGTGGTCACAAAAGACCATAAACACGCCAATGATCATCGGACATGAATATGTCGGTGTCATTAGTGAAATGGGCGATGGCGTCAAGCATCTTGAAGTAGGTGACCGAGTCACAGGTGAAGGCCATATCGCTTGCGGGCATTGCCGTAACTGCCGCCGTGGTAAGCTACATGTATGCGAAAACACCATCGGTGTGGGCGTCGACCGCGATGGCGCGTTTGCCGAATATTTGGTGATACCTGCCGACAATGTCATCAAACTCGATGAGCGTATCAGCGATGAGATGGCAGCCATTATGGACCCGTTTGGCAACGCCACTCATACCGCTTTATCTTTTCCTGTACTGGGTGAGGATGTGCTAATCACGGGTGCAGGACTGATTGGTTCGATGGCAACAGCGATTTGCCGATTCGCAGGGGCGCGTAATATTGTGGTCAGTGATATCAGCGATTATCGCCTAGAGCTTGCCAAAAAAATGGGCGCGACGATGACCATCAACCCAGCCAAAGGTGAAACCATCGAAGGCGCTATCGATGAGTTAAAAATGCATGGCTTTGATATTGGGCTTGAGATGTCAGGCTCGCCTCAGGCCTTTGATTCGATGATTAGCAATATGTATAACGGCTCTAAAATTGCGCTCTTGGGCATTTTGCCTAACACCACCACGGTGGATTGGAGCAAGATTATTTTTAAGGCGTTAACCCTAAAAGGTATTTATGGCCGTGAGATGTGGGAGACGTGGTATCAGATGGAGCAAATGCTGATTAGCGGTATTGATCTGTCGCCCATCATTACCCATCGCATGCATATTGATGACTTCCAAGAAGGCTTTGATATCATGGAAAGTGGGCAATGCGGTAAGGTGATTTTAAGCTGGGATTAATTTTGGCGATTTAGTATTTGACGAGTCGTGATTAGCTTTTACATTGTCACGACTTATAAAACGGCACTGATTTCAGTGCCGTTTTTTTTGGGTATTAGAAAATGATAAGATTTATGAGTTGATTGCTGAGGCTAAAAAATTTTGAAATATACATAGTTCGGTAAAAACATATTAGCTTTCATTTTTAGAGGAATTTTTTAACTATTTTAGTTATGAAAGCTATGTATTAGCTCATACCTTCTCTTTTACTATTTGCCTGATCATTCTTAAAAACGTCATATATTACTCAGCTCTTTTAACGCAGATAGCGCCTGCTCCGCCTTATCGTTCGACACAAATATATGGTCATGATAATAGGCAGCGATCACATTGGCGCTGATCCCTTTTGAAGTCAGTTTGGTTGACACGGCTGCGGTTAGACCTACCGCTTCTAGGCTTGAATGCACCGTCAGAGTGATTTGACGAAACACGCCCTCGTACTGTAAACCTGCCTCATCAGCTTTGTCTTTTGTCAAAACCAGAGTCAACCCTTCTGACTCTACAAATGTCGCGATTGGCGCTAGGTTTACGTATTCTGCTAGTTCCCCTTTCACGGTACAAAAAACAAATAATTCATCAACCAGTGCTGGCTGCATCGAACTCAATAGCTCATTGATATCTGTAATTCCTGACATTTTATTCTTCCTTATTTTGCTTAATGCTAGTCTTTATTGACCGCAATTTTAGCATGGGTGTCATTACCTATACTTGTGAAAACACGGTATAAACGCTAACCCTTATCTCCAAACACTCAACTCTTAAACACAAAAAAGGTGAGCCTAAGCCCACCTTTTTATCTTAAAAAACAGCTATCTAAAACTATAAGCGATTACTAGAAGTCTGATTAGCGACTAGCGCAACCAAGCGCGAGCGTTACGGAACATACGCATCCACGCGCCGTCTTCGTCCCACTCTTCTGGTTTCCAGCTGTGGTTATAGGCTTTTAGGTTACGCTCAGGATGCGGCATCATGATAGTGACGCGACCATCAGTGCTACATAGACCTGTGACACCGCCGAGCGAACCGTTTGGATTGAGCGGATACGTCTCGGTTGGATGACCTTGGCTGTCGACATAACGCATCGCAAGCTGACCGTGTTTTGCCATACCGTCGATTTCGTTGTTGTCTAGCGTGGCGTAGCCTTCACCATGCGCCACAGCGATTGGCAAGATACTGTCTTGCATGCCTTTGAACAGGATAGACTTGGTACGCTCGATTTTGACATTGACCGTACGCGCTTCAAATCGATCCGATTGGTTGGCGACGAAACGTGGGAAGTTTTCTGCACCTGGGATGAGGTCTTTTAACTGCGCCATCATCTGACAACCGTTACAAACACCTAGTGAGAAGGTATCAGGACGGGCAAAGAAGCGGACAAACTGCATGCGTAGCTCGTCATGGAACAAGATAGAGTTCGCCCAGCCTGAGCCTGCGCCGAGTACGTCACCATAACTAAAGCCACCACAAGCGACCAGTCCGTCGAAGTCACGTAGATTGATACGGCCACTGAGTAGATCGCTCATGTGTACATCGACCGCTTCAAATCCTGCTTGGGTAAAGCCTGCTGCCATCTCTGTCTGACCATTGACGCCTTGCTCACGCAAGATAGCGACTCTTGGTTTATCTTCGCGGCTAGCCAAGTAAGGCTCTTCGACTTTTTGGTTCAGATCAAAGTTTGGCGCAGCGATCAGGCCTTTATGGCTCGCATCAGCGATTAAATCATACTCTTGCTGTACGCAGGCTGGGTTATCGCGGCGACGCGCGATTTGATAGCTGACCTGCGTCCACGCTTGCTGTAGCTCAGAACGCTTAAATCGTAAGGTGTCATCACCCATTAGTGTTGGCGTTTGGATTAGTAAGCTGTCTTCTTCAGAGCTTTGTCCAACGAGGCTTAGCATGTCGCTGACGTTGTTTTGCTCTGCTAGCTCCATCAAAGTAGCGACGTTTTCTGGCAATACTTGGATGACTGCACCCAGCTCTTCACTGAACAGCTGACCGAGTAAGTTATCATCATTTAATGACAGCTTGATACCCTGACGGCTGGTGAACTGCATTTCTGCGATGGTAGCTAATAGACCGCCATCACCGATATCGTGATAGGCACTGATGACACCTTGCTCATTACCCGCTTGGATAAAGTTAAAGAAGTCGATCAAGTCGCTTGGTTGCGCTAAATCTGGGCAATCGCTACCTAATTGGCTAAGTGTTTGCGCAAGGATTGAACCGCCTAAACGCAATTTACCTTTTGACAAGTCAATACGGTAGAACGCGCTATCGCCATTGATTAGCTCAGGGGTTAGCGTTTTTGCTACATCAACGACAGGCGCAAACGCCGTCACGACCAAGCTCATTGGCGACACAACGGACTTATCTTGATTTTCACCATTGTCGTTGTCATTGTCAGTCCAGTTAGCACGCATCGATAGCGAGTCTTTACCGACTGGGATAGCGATACCGAGTGCTGGGCATAGCTCTTCGCCAACGGCATGTACAGCATCGAACAATGCAGCATCTTCTACGTCATCACCACATGCGGCCATCCAGTTCGCTGACATCGTGATATCAGACAACTGAGCGATACGCGCACCAGCGATGTTAGTAATCGCTTCACCGACTGCTAGGCGCGCAGAGGCTTTTGGACTGATAAGCGCAACAGGTGTACGCTCACCGACACTCATGGCTTCGCCAGTCATTGGCTGACCATCTAGTGCCACCAAGCCTGACGCCGTCACCGCACAATCTGATACAGGCACTTGGTAGCGACCCACATACTGATCACGCACGACCATACCCGTGATAGAACGGTCACCAATACTAATCAAAAATGATTTGCTAGCGACAGTTGGATGACGCAATACATCGGTGATTGATTCAGCTAAATTCACATCACCAAGCTCTAATGCTGGCAATGTGCTCTCGGTACGCTCAAAGCTACGCTGCATTTTCGGTGTACCGCCGAGCAGTACTTGCATCGGCATATCGACTGGTTGCTCAGCCAATAGCTCATCATCAACGATTAGCTGGCGGATATCCGTCGCCTCGCCCAAGATGGCATATGGGCAGCGCTCACGGGCACAGATGGCATCGAACTGATCTTTGCTCTCTGGACGAATCGCGAGGACATAACGTTCTTGCGCTTCGTTTGACCAGATGGCCATTGGCGACATGCCAGCTTCTAACGATGGAATCTTACGCAAGTTCAGATGCGCGCCCATTTCATGGTCATTGACCAGCTCTGGCATCGCATTAGACAGACCACCTGCACCTACATCATGTAATGAAACGATTGGGTTGCCGTCTTTACTGTTATTACTTACATCAACATCATCGCCCGCTAGTGCCCAGCAGCGATCAAGGACTTCTTGGCAACGACGCTCCATCTCAGCGTTATCGCGCTGAACTGAGGCAAAGTCTAAGCCTTCATCAAGGTCACCACTATCGACTGACGATGCGGCACCGCCGCCCAGACCGATTTGCATCGCAGGGCCACCAAGGACGATTAGCAAATCGCCTTTTGTGATTGCATTTTTTTCAATCAGGTTGCGTTTGATATTGCCGTAACCACCTGCCAGCATGATTGGCTTGTGATAGCCGCGCATCTCGCTGCCGTCTTTTGCCGCAGAGGTATCTAGCTGAAAACTACGGAAGTAACCGCATAGATTTGGACGACCAAACTCGTTTGAGAAGTTGGCTGAACCTAATGGCGCTTCGGTCATGATCTCAAGGCTGGTTGCCATACGATCTGGCGTGCCATAATCCTGCGTGCTCAATTGACCTGACTGCTCCCATTTTTCGCTAAGCTCTGGGATATGCAGATGTGATACATGGAATCCTGTTAGACCCGCTTTTGGCTTGCCGCCACGACCAGTCGCGCCTTCGTCACGAATCTCACCGCCAGCACCTGTTGCCGCACCCGAATACGGGGCAATTGCCGTTGGGTGGTTGTGCGTCTCAACCTTCATTAAGATATCGATGTTTTCTTGATGAAAGTCGTAAGGATGGATTGAATTGGCATCCATCGCGTCGGTTGGAATAGGATAAAAACGCATGCCATCAGACCCTGCCATGACCGCAGCATTGTCTTTATACGCTGACAAAATACCTTGTGGGTTCGACTGGTAAGTGTTTTTAATCATTTGGAACAATGATTTTGGCTGTATTTCGCCATCGACTGTCCACTGGGCGTTGAAAATCTTGTGACGGCAATGCTCTGAGTTGGCCTGTGCAAACATCATCAGCTCAACGTCAGTTGGGTTGCGTTTCAACTCATTGACATAGGCATTCATTAGATAGTCGATATCTTCACTTGATAACGCAAAGCCGAATTCTGTATTGGCTGATTCTAGCGCTGCCTGACCTTGTCCTATTACATCGATATGGTTCAATGAGGCTGGCGCTTGATCATCAAATAATTTGCTGACATCGCTCAAGTCATAAACCAAGCTCTGAGTCATACGGTCAAACAATAACTGCTCAGCGTCTACTGGTAGTTTTTCGCCTGCGTCACCGTCTGTTTTTTCATCGAGGGTTAACGTATAAACGACAACACGTTCAACACGATTGATCTCGATTTCACAGTTATTAAAGATATCTGTCGCTTTACTTGCCCATGGCGATATCGTACCAAAACGTGGCCCAACGATGACTTGTAATTGGTTGTCTTGCGGCGCATTTAGCGTTGCTGACTGGTCAACCGCCAGTAAATCTAGCGCTTTTTTATGTTCATCACCAGATAGCTCTCGTGATAGCACATACACTTGCTGTGTACTTATTTGACTGACATTTAGCTCGGTTTTTTGCTGAAACTGACTGATGAGTTGCTGCGTCTGAAAATCGGTAAGAAACGGTTGTCCGGCGATGGTCATCATAAAGGCATAATCCGTAAGATCAAGGCATCTCTGCCATGCTAAGTAAATGGTCTGGGTATTATAACAAGAAGACCTGTAATAAGCAGGTCTAAACCGAGATAAATTGCTGATAAGTTGCGTTCTATCGCGACTTACTATTTGCGAATCGATAATTCAAAAAATTATCTTTTATAAGTCGTTTTTGAATTATCCATCGAAAAATAGAACGCTCAAATCTACGCTGTCACAATTTTTACCTAACCTTCATATTCCTTACAAACACTCACATCGCATTACTGGGAACCTATATAAATGTAGGGTGACAACTCGGTATTCTAGTCTCAGTTGTTAAGGCGACGATGACGTTTAACTTTTAGATTTATTTAATGGTTAGACATATCTAGCCTAAAGAAAAATTACTATAAATAATCAACTGTTCAATTCGGCTAATTAAAACAACGCTATATAAGCCCAATTAAAACACTATAAAAAAGGAAATTTATTATGAGTAGACAAGACCATATCGATAAAGTACAAGCACTGGTAAAAGAAGTGAAATTTGCTATGATGACCACTCGTACTCACGAAGGCCATTTACATGCCTGCCCGATGACTACTAGTGAGACGAGCATTGGCGCAAAAGAGATTTGGTTCATTGGCGATAAGACTACCGAAACCATCAAAGATATCGAAAAAGACCCACAAGTAAACTTGGCCTATGTCAGTCAAGACTCGAAAGATTATGTCTCAATTAACGGTAAAGCAGAATTGGTAGAAGACCAAGAAAAGTTAGATGAACTATGGTCGCCAATTTATAATGCGTTTTATGAGCAAGGTAAAGAAGATCCAAACGTCCAGTTAATCAAAGTCGTCCCACATGGTGCAGAGTACTGGCTAAGCGGTAGCTCAGTAGTTAATATGTTCAAGATGACTACTGCTGCAGTAATGGATGGCAAAAAAGCGACCAACCTAGGTGAAAATAACTCAGTGACACTATAAGTCGTCTGATTTGTAGGCAGTAGAAAAAAAACGCCAGTGGCTAATGCGACTGGCGTTTTTTATTATCTAAATTTCGGGCTAATTACTTTCGTCTTATGCAGTTAACCGCTTTGCTTTAAATAAGGCCAAGCAGCTTTTAGATAAATCATCATCGACCATAGGGTAAGTATTACAGCGGCGACCATCAATACATAACCGATGGTTTCAAGCGACTGCCAGTTAAGGAGTAGTACGGTAATCGCTACCATCTGAAACGTGGTCTTTAATTTGCCAACATAAGATACCGCGACGCTAGTGCTTTTACCCAGCTCCGCCATCCATTCACGTAACGCTGATACAGCTATCTCGCGCGAAATAATGACGATAGCCGCTATCGCCATGATGATATTGGGATGCCACTGTACAAGGACAATGAGTGCGACAGCTACCATTAATTTGTCAGCGACAGGGTCCAAAAAGCGACCAAAGGCTGACATGACATTTAGTTTACGAGCAAAATAGCCATCGAGCCAATCGGTAATCGCGGCAATAATAAAGACGCCAGTCAATAATAAATGGCGCAACAAACTATCGCTAAACTCGCTCATCCCAACGCGCGCAATAACATTGTCTGAAATCGCAGGCATACCAATACCCATGGCTGGCGGCCAATAGGCAATCGCGACGAATAGCGGAATCATCAAGATACGCGCAATCGTAAGGTTGTTAGGCAAGTTAAAAATACTCTTGGTATTTTGCGAACTTGGCGGTTCTTCCTGCGTATGCAAATGCGTGCTGTCAGTCATGGCAAACCCAGTTTAATATGAACATAATAATGGCAGATAGCTTAGCATTTTTCGGACAAGGCGTCATGCCATCTCTGCAGCGATTGAGTTATCAAAGATATCAAGAAAGGTATCAAGATTGACTAGATGACCTGTTATCAACATAAGCTATTGAAATTATTGGCAGCCTTTATTAATGATTTCATCATAAAGCTCCGCTACTTACTCTAAATATCAGTACTTCATACCAGTCTTTGCGTCTTTTGGAATTTTACAACGTAATATACTGTAACCAAAACCGCCAGACAGCACTCAATTGCGCTATCATAGCGACTGTACCAGAACACTTGTACACTTAAATCAGTAAATATTAATAGCTAAGTAAATATCTCCACCTATTGTATTGATAATTATTACCCTTATAAATAACAGTAGAGAGCACCAATAATTACAACAACTCTTGACCACGGCCTGTGTAGCTAATACATGACCCGTTTTCCTCAGCCCACAGTACCTCCTCTGTGGGCCTTTTTTTGCTTACGTTTTGTTAAACCTAAATATTGTTAAACGATGCAAAATAATGAGCATGGATATTCCGCTTACTGCGTTTGCATGATTGCCTTAACGGTTTGCTGCGCCATTCGATAGCAGCTTTCTATATTACCTTTTGCACACCAGTCACCACTGACAATCCATTGCTTAGTTGCATCGATTAAGATGTCTAGCTCTTCAGCATCCTTATTTACGATAGTAGCTGCATAGCGCCAACGATGACAGTCTGTTTGGCTAGGTGCGCTGCCTTCATTCCAATTTAATGCTTGCTTTGCCGCCTGTAATAATTGTTCTTTGACTGTCTCTATATCCTCATCGACGTGGGATTCTGACCAGTCATTACGTGCATGAATGGTGACACTTGGTAGTAGTTCACCATGAGCAGGCTTTTGATGCTCAATAAATATCCTATCGATAATAGCGCTATTTAAATAAGCGACATCCCATTGCGGTGCAAGTTGGCCATTTAATGTCTCAGGTAGCTTTTGTACATCATCCCAACCAAGCATCAGCGTATAGCAGGCTTGCATTTGCGGTTTAGTAATTTTGTCTTGTTGAGCAAAGCCACTATCTGCCATCAGCTCTACCGCCTGACCGTTTGGCGCTGTACAGATCACCCAATTAAACCAGCCCAGACTGGCTCCAGTTTCGTCGAACAGCTCAGTTTGCTTGCTGTTTTGGTTAAAAGTTTGATTATGAGTCTGGTTCTGGTTCTGGTTCTGATGCTGAGACTGCTGCAGGTTTTGATACTGTAAATACTGAGCGAGTGGTGCGACACGGGTCTTAAATACTATGGTCGTGTGATTAAGCGCGGCGGCCAACTCACGGCCCCAACTGGTCATTTTCGGTGTGCTGATATAGCGTGCATGCACCGCGTCCCATTGCTCTTTACTTTGGATATTAGACGACTGCTCATTGTCATCTGCTGGTGTTAACTCAACCACTTCGGCACACCACGGCTGTAGCAACCCTGTATCTAACCAAGGCGCGATAAACTGTTGAAAGTCAGCAGTTTTCGCAGTAAAAAACTGCGCGCCGAACGACCATTGCCAGTTTTTATCAGTTTTACTATCGCTGCGATAACGGGTCGCTAAACGGCCTACACTGCGTGATTTTTCAAAGATAGTGATTTGCGGGGTATTAGATGACGAGCCTGTCTGGTTTGACGTGCGCTCTAATAGTGTTGCTGTGAGCAATCCCGTTAGGCCACCACCGATGATGGCAATTTTTGGGGCAGATAGAACAGTTGAGCACGAAGCATGATCAGTCATGATGACAGTAGACCTTATAAAGTATTTATGAGTCGCTACTATATTAATTAGCTAGCCTAGTAAGTACCAAGTGACTCATCAATTAATCCTCAATTAAAATGGTAGCGATGTTGTCTTGTTAGCATTATTGAACCTTCAAAATGACTCAATATCAATATCGTCTACGTAAAAAAGCCATGCTATTCTCGATAACATGGCTCTTATTCAACTTTGATATATGAATATTAATGGCTAGTATTGAATAACTATCCTTAATACTACAGGGTCGTTATCAGGCTGACTTACTCTCCACGACCCGCTTTTACTTCTTCGACCAAGTCATTGATTACTGAACTATCAGCAAGTGTAGATAGGTCGCCCAGTCCTACATATTGCCCTGCTGCAAGGTTACGCAAGATACGGCGCATGATTTTTCCTGAGCGCGTTTTTGGTAGTGCATCAACCATATAAATGGCATCTAACGTCGCAATTGGTCCGATCTCGGCACGCACATGACGTTTTAATTCTGCTTTTAGATCGTCGGTCTTTTCTTCACCCGATTTTAGAATGATAAATGCACAGATACCTGTACCGCGTATCTCATGCGGCATACCGACAATCGCAGCTTCAGCAGTTGCAGGATGCGCAACCACAGCGCTTTCAATCTCTGCTGTGCCTAAGCGATGCCCTGCAACGTTGAGTACATCATCGACACGACCGGTAATCCAGTAATGCCCATCTTCATCACGCTGAGCGCCATCACCTGTGAAATAATGACCTGGATAATCGCTAAAGTAAGTCTTTAAAAAACGTGGATGGTCATTGTAGATAGTACGCATTTGCCCTGGCCAGCCGCTACTGATCACCAAATTGCCTTCTGCAGGGCCTTCTAAAATCGCACCATCACTATCGACGACTTCTGGTTTTACCCCGTATAGTGGTGTCATAGCCGCGCCTGGTTTGAGATCGACCGTACCTGGTATTGGCGCCATTAAGATGCCGCCTGTCTCGGTCTGCCACCATGTATCGACAATAGGACATTTACCATCACCGACGACATTGTAGTACCAGTCCCACGCTTCTGGGTTGATCGGCTCACCGACCGACCCTAGCAGACGCAAACTAGAACGATCCGACTCTCGAACGAAGGCGTCGCCCTCTTTCATCATCGCACGAATGGCTGTCGGTGCAGTGTATAAGATAGTCACGTCATGCTTATCAATAATATGACCGATGCGCGCCCATGTTGGGTGCTCTGGCACACCTTCGAACATTACCGTCGTCGTACCATTGGCCAGTGGTGCATAGGTCGAGTACGTGTGGCCAGTAATCCAGCCCACATCTGCCGTACACCAGTAGACGTCATCTTCTTTGATATCAAAAACATCACGGAACGTTGAGATAGCATAGGTGATATAGCCGCCTGTAGTATGCACTACACCTTTTGGCTTACCTGTCGAACCAGAAGTATATAATAAGAATAGCGGGTCTTCGGCGTTCATGACTTCAGGCTCGCAGATCTCTGATTGGCCATCGACCAAATTGTGATACCAAACATCACGGCGGCCACTCATCGGTATAGAATTACCCGTACGATGAACGACGATGACTTTTTCGACACTCTCAGTACCATCCATGTCGAGTGCGTGATCAACATTGGCTTTAAGCGGTGTATGCTTACCGCCGCGTAAACCTTCGTCAGCGGTAATAACAACTTTTGAGCGACTGTCTATCAAGCGATTGCCCAGACTCTCGGCAGAGAAACCACCAAACACCACTGAATGCACCGCACCAATACGCGCACATGCCAGCATCGCTACCATAGCTTCTGGTATCATCGGCATATACAAGGTTACGCGGTCACCTTTTACAACGCCAAGCTTGCGCAATGAATTACCCAAGCGGCAAACAGCTTCGTGCAACTCTTTAAAAGAAATGATTTTGTGCAATGAAGGGTGATCACCTTCCCAAATGATAGCAGGCTTGTATGGGTTTTCTTCAAGGTGACGATCAAGACAGTTGACTGAAATGTTCAGCTCACCATCTTCAAACCATTTGATGCGAAAATCATCTAAGTCATAATTGACGTTACTGACCTTGGTTGGTTTTTTTATCCAGTCGATTAGCTCAGCACGCTTCGCCCAAAAAGCATCAATGGCTTCGGCTGATTCGATAGATTGCTGGTAGTCTGTAAGGTACTTATCAGGTGTGGTATTGGCAGCAGCCATAAACTCGGCTGAGATAGGAAATGATTTCTGAGTCATAGTATTGGGTCCCTTTTAATTATTATGACCTACACGGATAAACGTCTATGACGCGCCCCATGTAAGCGATAAGAGTCATCTTCCATAATGTGTGACATTCATCGTTAGTTTGACAAATAAGCGTGACGGTTGCAAGACATCAAAAGCCAAACATAACAATTTCACTGTACATCTGTATGTTTAGGCACAAATAATCTAGTTGCTATAAGGGATTTGACTCATCATTCTAGTCAATTTCTGTTGTTTGTAGCTCATGACTTACTTTGTATTGAGAAGGGTTTTGGACTTATAAATAATCGTAAAACAGTTAACATATAAAATGAAATTATTGCCAAACCCAAAGCGTATAAACGACACAAGCCATACTTATGTATGGCTTGCTGCTATCGAAAATTCACTAAACACCTAGGACGTATTATTTAAGCTGCGTCACCGTTTTCCATTGACCATTTTGTACTTGCGACAAGTAGATGTCATTGATCGCGACATGGCTCTCAGGCGTGATGGCAACTGTAGATCCTGTAACCCCATCGACAAAGCTGACGGTCTCTAGACCCTTATTGAAAGTGTCGGCATTTAAGTCAGGACCTGCTGCGCTTAGACCATCAACGGTTACTTTAGCGGCTAGATAACCAAGAATAGCACCTGCTGATACCTCCTCCCCTGTGGCTTTTTCAAACTTCTCAACCCAAGCTTTAGTCTCAGGTTCATTCGCTCTTAGTGCCAAATCATTATAGTAAGACACAGAGTATAGGCCTTCACTTGCGCCACCTGGCGCCGCTGCAACTGCAGGATGGAAACCCGTTACAGGAGCGATAAATTTCACGTCACTCCAGCCCATAGCATTTGCCGTACCGACCGCTGTGATAGCGCCTCGGATGGTTAGAGATAAGGCAATAAGCTCACATTTAGCGTCTTTTAACTTGGCCATTGCGCCAGCAAAGTCTGTTTCATCAGGACGATGTGAGCTGGACTGAACTAGGGTGACGTTAGGATTGCTATCGCTGATATCTTTAGCCGCCTCATTGGTCTCTTCACCATAGTCTGATGGGATATACATGACACATAAATTACTAACTTTATTCTCGGCAATAAGGTACTCCATGCCTAGCTTTATTGAATCATAATAGGTACTACCAGCGGTATAACGACGATTGAAATCCCCTTCTTCTTGCATAGCTCGAGCAAAAGTGAGCGGCATAATACTAGGAACATTGGCGCGGTCCATAATAGGGAAGCTCGCTAAGTTGTGCGGTGTGCCAAGCGACATCAGCATGGCAAACACTTTATCGCGGCTAACCAATTTATTCGCAGACTGTACGGCCTTTGGTACTTGATAAGAATGGTCCTCAACGATATAGCGAATCTTTCGTCCATTGACGCCGCCTGCCGCATTCACCTCATCAAAATACATATTGGCTGCGGCGACTGCAGGATTACCAAATCCAGCAAACGGACCGGATAGATCATTTGCGCCGCCTAAGATAATCTCAGTATCGGTCACGCCCTGTACTGGCATATCGCTTGTAGAAGTAGATGTAGTAGCCTCAGTATCAGTGCCCGTCGCTGCAGTCGTTTCTGGATCACTACACCCCACTAGACCCATCGTACCGACCGTGAGTGCTAGTAGCGTTGTCTTGAATGTCCATTTCATTGCCTTTCTCCTTGCGACTCCGTCGCTGTTAGTTTAATGCTCTTGAGATTAATACTTTCGAGGTTGAGACGACTTCAAAAAAGCTGAATGGTGCTAAACTAAACTGTGTTAAAGAGCTAGATCAGTACATAGAGTCGATGAGAGCATGATGCTTTTTCTCCACCAAGTTTCTTTTCAGTTTCATCGTCGCGGTCAATTCGTCATCTTCAGGACTGAGCAGCACATCAATAAGCCTGAATTGCTTTATGGTTTCTACCTGAGCTAGAGTTTCGTTAGCAGACTGTACGACGTCATCTATCAAGGCGATGACTTCTGGCGCGTGACACAACGAGCGAAAATCAGAAAACATCACTTGATTGTCTTGCGCATATTTTTCGACGTTTTCTTGATCTATCATGATCAGACAAGTCAAATACTTCCGCTTATCGCCAATGACGACCGCATCTGAGATATAAGGTGAAAATTTAAGTTTGCTTTCAATTGCAGCTGGTGTGACGTTTTTGCCGCCTGCGGTGATGATAATGTCCTTGATACGACCCGTGATAAATATATAACCATCTCTTATCTCGCCGACATCCCCCGTATGTAGCCAGCCATCACGTAAGTCCTCAGCGGTTTTTTCTGGCTTGTTCCAGTAGCCTGCAAACACGTTAGCCCCTCTTACGAGTATCTCCCCATTGTCGGCGATACGGACTTCAGAGTCTGGTAGTGCTTTGCCTACGCTGCCGCCCATCTGCGCTTCAGGCGTATTGACCGATATCACGCCCGCACTTTCGGTCATGCCATAGCCTTCATAGATAGGCACCCCTATCGCATGAAACCAGCGGATGATATCTAGCGATATGGGCGCAGCACCAGTAGTGGCACGGCGAATATTGCTCATGCCTATCAGGTCACGAATTTTATATAGCACCAGTCTGTTCCAAAATTCGTAACGCAGTCGTTGACCTGTCGTAGGAGTCTTGCCTGCCATCACGATATCAGCATAGTCATGACCTGCTTTTATGGCTTGATCAAAAGCCCAGCCATTGAGTGCACTGGCGTCGCTACGCATATTACTGATAGAGGCGTACATTTTTTCCCACAGTCTGGGCACAGCGGTAAACGTATCAGGCGATACTTCTTTCATATTCTCAAATACCGTTTCTGTGCTCTCAGCAAAGTTGACGATACAACCTCGGTGGATAGGCAAATCCACTGAGGTTAAACGTTCGAGCACATGGCATAAAGGCAGAAAGCAGAGCTGCTCATCAGTAGGCAGTATAGGGAGGATGTCTATGCTTGTTTTTAGCTCAAAGAGGACATTAGCATGCGTTAAAATCGCGCCTTTTGGGTTACCTGTCGTGCCAGAGGTATAGATTAAAGTACGTATGTCATTAGGTGTGCCTTGATCGATATAATCGCTAAAACGCTCTCTTGCGTTATCAACACTTCGACCAATCGTATATAGCTCATCAAGGAAGACAACCTGATCATCGTCTAGACTCCGTAAGCCTTTACGGTCAAGGACAATGACTTTCTTGACATGAGTTGTCTGTTCACGAATCTCTAAAAACTTATGCAATTGCTCATCGTTTTCTACAATCAGAAACTTTGAGTGGCTGTCATTTAGTATATAAGCAAGTTGCTCGGGACTGTCTGTCGTATAGACACCATTGGGTATCCCGCCTACGCCGCATACACCCATATCAAAATAAAGCCATTCTTTATTATCTTCACTTAAGATAGAAACAGTATCGCCTTTGCTCAGACTAAGCTCGACAAGTGCCATGCCGATATCACAGCCATGATGATAATAGTCTAGCCAACTATAACTCTGCCAAATACCAAAACTCTTTTCTCGATGCGCGATCCTATCGCCTCGGCTCAAGCAAACTTGTCGCCAGAGTTTGCTCAACGTATCGCATCCTTCTAGGATTTGAGGCGCATGATCAAAAGGCGCGTTGTGTATCTTTCGACCCGTATCGTAATCATAACTTTTAGCACGGTTTTCAGAATGGTCTTGAGACGATACTGGCGCAGCAGATGTTACTTTCATGTCTGCCGTATCTGCAGGAGAAAGTGAGGTATTGTTTTCAGTATTAACATCAATATCAATGGAGGTCGTCATGATTATTATCGCCAAGTCTTTTTGCGTTTCCACCGAGTGGCTTCCGCAGTGTTATCTTTGGTTTGTCCCAAATAGAACTCTTTAATATCATCAGAGTGCATCAGTTTGTCCGCTGAGCCTGCCATGACAATACGCCCTGTCTCTAACACATAACCATAATCCGCTGCTGCCAAGGCAACTCTGGCGTTTTGTTCGACCAGTAGAATCGTCACGCCTTGCTCTTTATTTAAACGTCGAATAATGGCAAATATCTCCTGTACTAACAGTGGAGACAGCCCAAGAGACGGCTCATCGAGTAGCATAAGAGAGGGTCGTGACATTAGCCCTCGACCGATAGCGAGCATCTGCTGCTGACCACCAGACATCGTGCCTGCGGCTTGTGTACGGCGATCTTTTAGAATAGGAAAGTACTCATATATCATCTCGACATCACACTGTATCTCAGATTTGTCACGCCGAGTATAAGCGCCCATCGCTAAGTTTTCGGCGACATTCAAAAAAGGAAATACCTCGCGTCCTTCGGGTACGTGCGACAATCCTTTTTTGACCAAGCGATCAGGCTCAGTGCCGTCGATACGCTCACCATGGAACCACACTGCGCCCTTACGAGGATTGATAACCCCCGAGATAGTCTTCATTAGCGTCGTCTTGCCCGCCCCATTCGCACCCAAAATGGTGACCACTTTGCCTTCTGGTACCTCTAGACTCACGCCTCTCAATGCCATCACTGGACCATAAGCAGATTCTAAATTTCGTACCTCAAGCACGTTGTTCTTTACTTCAGAGTCGACCAAATTCATTTCCGTAGCTGGCGCGGCAGAGGATAGTGATTTTTTGATAGATGACATTACACACTCTCCTGTCCAAGATAGGCTTCAATGACCTGTGGATTGGCTTGTACTTCAGCTGCCGTGCCCTGAGCCAAAAACTTACCTTCAGCGACGGCCAATACGCGATCGGACACCCGATTTACAAGACTCATGTCATGCTCTACCATCAAAATAGTCAAGCCAAGATCTTTTTGCATATCTTCAATCCACCACGCCATCTCGGACGTCTCCTCTACGCTGAGACCCGAGGCCGGCTCATCGAGCAAAATAAGCTTTGGGTTAGCAGCTAATGCGCGCGCAATTTCGACTACCTTTCTAATGCCGTAAGGCAAACCTGCAATCAGTTTATCTCTATAAGGCGCTAACTCTAAAAAATCTATAATCTTCTCAACCTGCAAACGATGCTCGCGCTCGCTACGGCGGACTTTTGGCAAAAACAACAAGTCCTGTATCCACGACGTATTGCGCTGCGAATGGCGACCGATAAGCAGGTTTTGAAGCACACTTGAGTGATCAAACAACTCAATGTTTTGAAACGTACGGGCGATACCCAATTTTGCGATATCGTGAGCGGGTAGCTTGGTAATATCAGTGTCATCAAAGGTAATACGACCACTAAGCGGCTCATACAAGCGACTGATTAAGTTAAAAATCGTAGATTTACCAGCACCATTAGGTCCTACGATAGTAAATACCTCGCCCTCGTTTACCTCAAAGCTAATATTATCAACGGCTTTCACACCACCGAACGCGATAGATAAGGAGTCAACTTTTAATAAGCTCATCGCATACGCTCCGTTTTAAGATAAGTTTTAGAACGGCGAAACAGTCCTTTTCGATATAACGGAAACATCTGAAACCAAGTCCGTATCTTTATCCAAATGCCGTATATACCGCGTGGCTCATAGATGATCATGATGACAATGACTAAGGCAAACAGCGCCGTATCAATACCAGGAATACTGGTGATACTAGAGCCCGCACCTTGACCAACCATATCGCCTAAGATAGCAATCACTTGTGGCAATAAGACAACGACGACAGCACCAAAAAACGCACCATGTATGGAGCCCAAACCGCCGATGACAATTTGCAAAAGGATAGTGATAGAGATGATAACGGTGAAGCTCTCATAATTGACCGCTTGCACAAAATGCCCATACATAGCGCCGCCAACAGCGGTAATCGCACAAGATATGCTGAACGCTAGTGTTTTGGCTTGCGGTACATTGACGCCAAGCGCACGGGCGGATACTTCACTGTCTCTAATAGCTAAGAACGAACGCCCTGTGCCGCTTCTGAGTAAGTTGATATACCCTAAGGTAACCAACACCACGAGTGCGAGGCATAAGTAATAAAAGGCTTTTGGCGTGATGTAGCGATCGATGGTGTAGCCAAACAGATTGATAGGAGAAGCAAAGGTGCCAGAGATGCCGCCAGTAATAGGCTCCGCCACGATAGCGATGTCCTCAACGATAATACTAAGCGCTAAGGTTGCGATGGCTAAGTAGATACCGCTGGTTCTTAAGATAGGTCTGGCAATAATCGCCCCGATAACCCCAGTGATGAGTGCGCAGGCAATCAAAGCAGGGAAAAAATTCCACCCTCGAGCCATCAGTGCCATATGGCTAAATGCCCCTATCGCCATAAAGGCGGCATGCCCTAAGCTGACCTGTCCAGTGTGCCCCGTCAAGAGCATCAGACCCAGTCCAGAGATAGACCAAATCAATATGGCGCTAAGCTCACTGATGTAATAGTTGCTCAATAACCAAGGCGCCATCAGTAGTAGCAAAAGAAGCACGCCATACTTTATGAGTTGGCTTTTGTCATCGAAGATATTGATATCTTGATCATAGCTGTGTTTAAACTGAGCTTTCATGGGCAGTACTCATCCTTGAAAAGGTTTGGAGGCCGCTTTGTCATCCTTGAATCAAAGCTGCCTTGGCTCAAAGCTTCTATACTTTTTTCTGTTTGACCTGAGAAAAAATACCGCCCGGACGTACGATTAGTACGATTAGCATAACCACATAAGGCGCAATTTGACTAAGACCTAGCGGTAGATAACGCCCAGCAAAGGGCTCTATCACTCCTACTAGCAATCCGCCTGCCAACGCACCAGGCAAGGAGCCTAAGCCACCGATTACCGCAGCGGCGAAGGCCTTGATACCGAATAGTAACCCGACAGAGGGTTCGATGGCGCCTTTGGCCGCAAATAGTATGCCGGCAAGTGCGGCAACCACCCCTGACAACGCCCAAACGATACCGTTGACCCGCTTGACGGGAATACCCATATAGTAGGCTGCCATCTGGTTTTGACTGCTGGCTTGCATCGCAATACCAAGCCGCGTGTGGGCAAAAAAGAAGTACAAAATGGAAGTTAATGCAATAGTAGATATGATGATAATGATATCGACATAAGCGATACTTAGTGAGCCTAATGCCAACATCTTGCCTGAAAAAGGTGTCTGTAGTGAGACTGGGCTATGTCCCCAGATGACACCAGCGACAAAACGCATTAAAAATCCAAGCGAGATGGTAAGGATGACCATCGCAAATTGCGGTTGACCAAAAATACCACGTAGGATAAAGCGATCGAGTAAGTAGCCAAATGCACCCATGATCACAGCAGCAAAGGTGATGCCTAATAAGAAGGGAAGGTTTGCCTGATCGGCATTAATGAAAGATATGCCCAAAAAGGCACCGAGCATAAGCATGTCGCCTTGGGCGAAATTGACCGCTTCTGAGGCTTTGTAAATGAGTACAAAACCTAGCGCTAACAGCCCATATATACAACCATTAGCAACCCCGCTAATGAGCAGTTGTAGGATATCCATAAAGTCCCTTTTGTCTTAACATTATCATCCGTGACAATGTTTGAATAAGCGGTTCAATCGACTGACTTTTTCATCAACTACTTGTAAAGAAATTCATTTTCTTTATATCAGAACGACTAGCGTTTTAGAAAGCAATCAACATGGTAGCAGTAGTAGCGAATAATATTCATATATTCACATTATACCAACTATTAATTATTGTCTATAGAAAAATCAAAGTTATTCAATGATTTATAGCAAATGACAGAGGCTACTTATATCACTCTCCTAAAAACACTGCCATTATTGCCATGGTATAATTAGCTACTTTATATCGTCTATCCAAACCTATTCTATAAGTCATCATCATGAGTCAAATGCCAAAACAAGCAAAGCCAGTTAAGCCAACCAATTCATCAGAGGGTAATCCATCATCAGCCAAAAAATCTACTGATAATCACTATGACGTCATCATCATCGGCGCTGGTGCTTCAGGGTTGTATTGTGCACTGACTGCTGGTCGCCGCGGTCGTCGCGTATTGGTGTTGGATCATGCCAATAAAGCTGGCAAAAAGATTTTGATGTCAGGTGGTGGTCGCTGTAATTTCACCAATTACTTTGTAGAGCCTGAACATTTTATTGGTGCTAACCCCCACTTCTGCAAATCAGCACTGAGTCGCTATCCGAGTTGGGAGTTTATCGGCATGGTAGAGTCGCATAAGATTGCCTACCATGAGCGCGAACATGGTCAGCTGTTCTGTGATGACTCAGCACAAGATATCTTGTCTATGCTACTAGATGAATGCTCGGCTGTAGGGGTACAAGTAAAACTGAATGCTCAGATTGGGCATGTCAAAACTGCTGCTCATGATAAAGGCGAACATTTTCATCTAACAACGAGCAGAAAGCTCGGTAAAAAAGACATCGCAAACGGTACTCAGTCTTCGCAAACACACTATAGCTGTGAGTCTTTAGTGGTCGCTACTGGTGGCCTGTCTATCCCGACCATGGGAGCAAGTGGTATCGGCTATGAGTTGGCACAGCAGTTCGGGCATACTCTCGTACCTACTGACGCTAGTCTCGTGCCATTTACCTTCACTGACAAAACAGGCGAGCTTATCCGCGCTTTGGCTGGTATCAGCTTGCCAGTTATTGCCAGTAACGAGCGTATCTCTTTTAAATTACCTGTCCTATTTACCCATCGTGGTCTCTCTGGCCCTGCCATGCTACAGCTCTCCAACTATTGGCAGACTGGCGAAACCATCAGTATCAACCTACTGCCTGAGACAGACGTCACTGAGCTGCTACTTGCCCGCAAAAAATCACATCCACGCCAGCTGATCCGTACGGTGTTGTCAGAAAATACAGATAATGCGCTACCCAAAAAGCTGTTAGCAGCGCTTCAGACGCATCTATGGGAAGACGTCAAAGATACAGAGCTTGCCAACATCAAAGACGAGCGACTTACAGAACTTGGCGCTACGCTAAATGGCTGGCAGCTTAAGCCTTCTGGTACGGAAGGCTATCGCACTGCTGAAGTTACGCGTGGTGGCATTACAACCGACGAGGTATCTTCAAAAACGATGCAAAGCAACTTGCAAAATGGCTTATATTTTATTGGTGAAGTACTCGATGTGACTGGCTGGCTTGGCGGCTATAATTTTCAATGGGCGTGGGCAAGTGGTTTTGTCAGTGGTGAAGTCGTCTAACAACTCCATTGACCTAATTACTTATGGCGATAATAGTAGCTTTAATGGTCATCAGCATTTAAATAATTGACCAGTATTCAAATAGTTGCTGGCAGTATGACTGATGACAACTGAGTGACCTTAGATAGTCGTTTTAGAAATCAATGAGAATAAACACAACATAAGTCTATTTTCATAGTAGAATTGATGTAAGGCATTCATCCTATTAGTAGTAATGCCACTTAGATTTATGAGGTGATCCATGCGACCAATCAAACATATTCATGGTGATAAAAAGCCGCATTGGGTAGGTGACGGTTTTTTTGTAAAAACCCTAATCAATCATCTTGAGGATAATCCTGACTTTAACTATAGCCACACTGATCCCTTTTTATTATTTGACTATGGTAAGCCTACGACATTTTTACCCAATCCTGATTATAAGCTGCATCCGCATGGCATCGGACTGCATCCACATAAAGGCTTTGAGACTGTCACCATCGCCTATTCAGGTGAGATTAGCCATGCAGACTCGACAGGTGGGCGCAGTGATATATTAGAAGGTGATGTACAGTGGATGACGGCTGGTCGCGGCATTCTGCACGAAGAGTTTCACTCTGAAGCCTTTGGGCAGCGCGGCGGTGTCTTTAGTATGGTGCAATTATGGGTCAACCTACCAAGCGCTCATAAGCTAACCGACCCCAAATATCAATCTATTAAACGTGCTGACATGCCTATCGTTGATTTGATAGATAATAGCGACGCTAGCTATCAAAACATTGCTCATCAAGGCACTGCTTATCAAAACGCTGATTATCAAGACACTGACTGTCAAAATAGTGACGAGCAAACGGTCATCGGTCACGCTGCCATTATTGCCGGTGACTGGCATGGTATATCTGGAGCGGCAACGACTTTTACGCCAGTCAATATGTGGAATATCGAGCTGCATACAGCAGGCACAACCACGCTACAAGTGCCGAAAACGCACAACACTCTACTGCTAGTACAAGAAGGTCAAGTATTGGTCAACGGTACAGCTGCCAGTGCAGGGAGTTTGATAGAGTTTTTAGCACCTACGCTAGCTCATGTAGACACTCAAACTGAACATCCATCATTACCTGCTACTGATACTATCGAATTGACCTACCCTGCACCTACCGATGAAGACACACCTATCAAATTGCTACTGCTAAGCGGTGAGCCAATCGGTGAACCAGTCGCAGGTCACGGCCCCTTTGTTATGAATACTCAAGAAGAACTACGACAAACCTTCCGAGACTATCAAATAGGCAATTTTGGCAAATAACTAAAATTTATGCATAAAAAAGGCCGCTCAACTATTGCTAGTTAAGCGGCCTTTTTATGTTGCGTTATTTAGCTAGAAACTAACTATTACGCTTGGTCTAAAAATGGATAGTCAGTATAACCTTCAGCACCACCACCATAGAAAGACTCTGGATGCTGCTCATTGAGCGGCGCGCCTTGTTGAATACGCTCAGGCAAATCAGGATTGGCGATATAGTCGCGACCAAAGGCGACAGCATCAATATAGCCCGCTTTTACGTTTTGCTCTGCTTTTTCGGCAGTATAGCCACCAGCTGCGATAATTAATTGATCAAAGGCAGCACGTACGCGCTTACGGAAGTCGTCGCTATAAGGTGTGCCACCTGCCCAATCTGGCTCTGACAGATGCAGATACATGATGCCGCGTTTGTTAATCTGCTCGATCATCCAGATATTTTCGTCTTCGTTATAACCAGCTTCTACGTTGTTGAACGTACCAAGTGGTGAAATACGAATACCAACATGATCTGCATCCCAAGCGTCTACGCACGCATCGATAACATCAAGCGTCAAACGTGCACGATTTTCGCGGCTACCACCGTATTCGTCATCACGCTGGTTGGTTTGCTCAACCCAAAACTGATGTAATAGGTAACCGTGAGCACCATGGATTTCTACGCCATCAAAACCCGCTTCTTTAGCATTCTTAGTTGCTTGACTAAAATCAGCGATAACTTGCTTGATTTCTTCAAGCGTGGCTGGACGTGGCGGCGTTGCATCTACACGAATAGCTTGGTTGTCGCTGTCACGTAGTGAGGTACGCACACCAACATCAACATTAGAAGCAGAAATCGGCGCTTTACCATCTGGCTGCACACTCTCGTGAGAGACTAGGCCAGTGTGCCATAGCTGTACGACGATTTTGCCACCTTTAGCATGGACATTGTCCACGATGGTTTTCCAAGCAGTGATTTGGTCTTTGGTATGAACGCCTGGCGCGCCAGCATAGCCTTTCGCTTGGAAAGATACTTGCGTCGCCTCAGTAATCACTAAGCCAGAGCTTGCGCGCTGTGAGTAATATTCGCTTGCAAGTGCTGTTGGTACATCACTTGGTTCAACCGAACGCAGACGCGTCAATGGTGCCATAATGATGCGATTTTTTAGGGTCTGGGTACCCATCTTGACGGTTTCAAATAAATTATCGTGTGCCATAAAAAGCCCTGTTTATTGTTTTAAACCTTACTATCAGGTTTACTATTATTGGTAATAAATAGCACTTATATTAGTAGGCAGCACTTAGCTATAGTTCTATAGTTTGCGAAGTACGCTACTCATAAGCCGAGTTCTTTATAAGGGGCAAATCTGATTATTCCAAATAATAGTTACAAACAGAAACACTAATATTTAGATATTCGAATCTTTGTGATTCAAGGCTACGAAGACAGTTTACCGTAGCTTAAACGCTCGTCGCCCGAGTGGATTTTTTTGGCTGTAGCATTTTTTTAATAGACAACTCTAATGACAAATATGTGCCAAACAATATCACCATTGAGCCGATGATGGCCTGAATATTTAGAGCTTCACCAAGTAGTAGATAGCCTAAAATAATAGCAAAAATCGGAATGACTAAAGTAATACTAGTGGCGCGCGTCGGCCCAATATTCTTAATCAACTGGTTCATAAAAATAAGGGCAATGGCAGTCGAAAACACACCGATACAGATCACGGATACCCATGCCTTTATGCTGATATCTTTACCATAAGGAAATTCATTAAACGCCACAGGCAGCATAATGATGCTACCGATAATGAGCGATCCTGCCGTGATAGCGACTGGCGATACCTCATAAAGATAATTTTTGGTGATGTTAGCCCCAAGCGCATAACCCACGCAGGCCAACAATGCATAGCCCATTGGTAGCAACCCTTCGACCAACCCCTTGCCTGGCTCGCCGCCGCCAAATAAGCTTTCACTCATCAATATAACTACCCCAATCACCCCAATAACCAAACCGAGTGCTTGTTTTTTCGATAGCCTATCCTTGAAGAAGACTCTAGCGATAAAACCGCTCATCATCGGTACAGAGGCATTTAATACGGCTAGCACGCCTGCGTTCACTGACTGCGCGGAAAACGAAAACAACACAAAAGGGAGCGCTGCTGAAAACAGTCCCACAAGCGCTAGCATTTTCCAATGTTCTTTGATGCCAACTCTGTTTTTCTTGTTGAGTAAGACAAACACTAACATGACCAAGCCGGCAAATATCACACGCAAACTGGCAAATGCCAATGAGCCAAACTCAGGCACGCCAATACGATAAAAAACGAAAGAGAGTGACCACATAAAAGAAAGTGTCACAAAGATGATGAGGTCACGGTTGGTCATTGGGTAATCCTATTAAGCGCTTAGACTGCGTTTGCCAACTCGTGTCGGTCATAAGCGTCTGATACGTTGTAAAAATCATCATATGATTAAAAACTCATGATGATAACTTTTTAATGGTTTGATGGGTAATTTTTTATAGAATTTATAGTGAGTTTTTATCCATTTACCGAATTTCTAGCACAGTTTTAAGGTTTTCACCTTTTTAATAACCTGTAAATTTGGACAAACTACTTTTATTAAGCACTATATAGCAAGCAGCTCTGATCCTATTATTCATATACTTTAGCCTATTCCAGCACCTTTCTATTCACATACTAAAGAACTTCAAAGTCATCCTTAAGTAAGTTATCCGTTCAATACCTACAAAAACAAATTCACGGTCATATTAAATTCTGCTTATAGCACTACCTTATAACAGCTACTCTCAATAATGCTAACGATAAAAGTAGCTTTGATACATCAATTCAAGTTTTACTTAAAATATATTAGTTGATATTTGTTTACTAATTTTCTACTATCTATAAGGTATTGATCAGTATTTGGCAATACAAAAAATAGAGGACAAACATCATTAGTAAAATTTATAAATTATTGAGGAATGATTATGAAAAGGATAGCGTTACTTATCGGCAGCATGTCGGTGGCGATGGCAGGTTTTTGCGGGGTTGGTCAGTTCTCAGATGAAACCACTTGCTATGTATATAAGCAAGATAAACTGCAAAAAAAGCTAAACTGTCAGTATGAGGGCGCTGAGGGTGCAGCAATGAGTTATAGTTTTAGACAGGTCTCCTATAACCTGCCAGGATTTGGCAAAATGGCAACCTCTACCAGTGCAAACTATAATGACCGTAATGAAGTGACTGGATGGACGACCACCGTCAATGACGAGCCAGCGATCATCAGATATCGTCTGCCAACCAATCAGCGTATCGTCAGTGATGCCTATGCGCAGTCTGGTAAAGCAGTTATGCAATGTTATCTTAGTACAAAATCGCAGTGGGAGATTTGTGCTAAATAGAACAAAGTACTCTGGCAATTCATAGTGCAATAAAGCTGAGCGTTTTGCTTGGCTTTTATTGCCGCCCGCTAAAAACTGAAGCATCAACCTTAGCACCATCCTCTATGAAATTTTTTCACCGTTTTCTCTATATGCTCAACGTCTTCACCACTGTCAAAGCCACTGATAAAATCAACCTCTCTGTTAGACAGCCATTGAATTACAAGCTTGCATCGGTAAGAATGATGCTACCTATTTATAAAACCTACTCACCAACCCAGTTTATTAAAGAGTCAAATACATGAAACTGCGCATCCTAAAATCTGCTGTGACCAATCCTTGGTTTAATCTTGCCACCGAGGATTGGATATTTAATACGCTTAACCCCGACTCACATACTCTATTTTTATGGCGTAACTCTGAGACCGTGGTTATTGGACGCTCACAAAATCCATGGGTAGAGTGCAAAACCGATAAGATGGAAGCAGACGATGTATTTTTAGCGCGGCGTCAGAGCGGCGGCGGCGCAGTATTCCATGACTTGGGTAACACCAACTTTACCTTTTTATCGCCTAGTGATGCTTACGATCAAGAAGCAAACTTCACCATCATCATCAATGCGCTTAAGAAACTCGGCATAGACGCCACGCTGTCTGGTCGTAACGATATGCAGGTCGGCGACCGCAAAATATCGGGCAGCGCATTTAGACATGCCGCCGATCGCAGCTTTCATCATGGCACATTGCTGGTCAATGCCAATATGCAAAAGCTTGGCGACTATCTAAACCCGCATCCGCTAAAGCTTAAAGCAAAAGGCATCAAATCTGTGCGCGCTCGCGTAGCAAACTTGGTAGATTTTAATGAGACTATCAATCACGAGTCATTGTCTGATGCGATTATCGAAGCGTTCTGTGAATATCATGAAGAGACTGCACAGGTTGAGCAACTAGATGAGGCTAGCCTTGCTAAGCAGCCGACGCTAAACGCTTACTATCAACAGATGGCAGACTGGGATTGGCGCTTTGGTAAAACGCCTGAGTTCACCCATCATATCGAGACGCGCTTTGATTGGGGCATGATGGATGTGCATATGGATGTGAAGCAAGCAATGATCACCGAAGTTGTTATCTTCTCTGACGCGCTAAATATTGAGCTTATTGACCTGCTTAAGAATACATTGACTGGCGTTAAATATAATAAGCCTGAGATTAAAGATAAGCTCGATGACCTAACAAAAGCACAACCTGAATTGGCGTCTCAGGTGGGTGATTTTGAGCAGTGGTTAGTTGGCGAGATGGAAAGTTAGCCTTCAAATATAGCAAAATTTTGCTTCAAAAATTAAGAACAACAACTTGTAAGAACACTTGCGAAGACAAAAGATAGCAGGATTAATGGCTAACCTGACTGCCTGATAGTTTTGCTACCTGATATCTTCGTAAGTGTGTTTGCAATAGAGACGACTTATCTGTTCGGATTGCTCGAATAACATTCTATTTAACAATCCATTATTCATTAGCTAACTTAGGTGAACCCTCTAAATCATCTAAATCAGCCAAACTATCCAAAATAGCTTTGACTTCGGTAACGTACTGACCCAAGTCCGGCTCTAAATGAAAACCTGCTACCGGCGTAGGTAAGCCTTTTTGCTTGCCTAGCCTAACGATAATTGCATTCTCTTCGGGTAAGACCAACACTCGCTGACCTAAGTGACCAAGCATCGCATAAAATGGAATTGGACTGTCCATATCCGTCCATACCGAGTGTCCGTATATTTGCGCTTGCCCTTCTGTGAATGCTGCTGCATTTGGCGTAACCATAAAATCAACATGCGCTTTGCTCAGCAATTGCTCACCTTGCCACTCACCACCATTCAACAGCAGCTGTCCGAATTTCGCGAAATCTAGTGCACTAGCGTTTAAGCAGCAATACACTTTCTCGATATTTTGTGAACCATCGAGCGACCAATAGGCATCACCTTTCATACCTAGCGGCTGCCAAAACTTCCCTTCTAAATAGCTAGAAATCGTATAGCCGTGCGCTTCTAATGCACGTGATAACGCAATACCTAGCAGCTGAGTATCACCAGAGGAGTAATCAAACTGACCACCACACTGCTCTACAAAAGGTCGGCTGGTAATATGCTTTACTAGGTCATTCCCATAGTAGGATTTTGCTGTGGGATTGACTGGGAAATAATAATCTTCTGTCCAATCGTAGCCTGACGTCATCGCCGATAAATCTGCAAGCGTACAGTTTTGGGCATATTCACTGTCTGCATACTCGGGCAGCAGCTTAGTAATTGGATCATCGATACTAGAGATATAACCATCTTCTACCGCTTTGAGATACAGCATGGTAGTGACGGTTTTTGCCATAGAAAAGCTGTTGGTGTGCGAGTCGCCACTGTATCCTTGCCAGTAGTTCTCGTATAGTAGCTTGCCGTCTTTGATAATAGCAAAGGCGACGGTTTGGTCGGTATCTAAGGCATTTTGTAAGGTAGGTGTCAGGGAGATATTGCTGAAGTTGGTATCCTTACCCCACTCTATAGGACCTTTTGTACTAATAATCCGATTATCGAAATCCTTGTAATCATCTATATTGGCAGTGGTCTCACCTTTGAAATAAGTAAGCTGTATGCCTCGGAAAATATAGGCATTACCAGTCACTACCAAACCTAGGCTCATAACCACTAATAGCCCTATGATAGGTCGCACTATCCATTTAAATAACATTCTTAATATAGCCATCGTAAAATCCTTTTTATATGGCAAAATTTTGTTTTTACTGACTTCAATGTATTAGCATCAGCAAGTGAGCTATACGTATAAATACAGCCTATCTAAATAAAAAAGGACGGCAAGAGATATCCCCTCGCCGTCCATTATTTAACATTCATGCTAAAGAGTTTAGATCTGAGCGGCGACTTCAGCACCATCACGAATTGCGCGTTTAGCATCTAGTTCAGCTGCTAGCTTAGCACCGCCGATTAGATGGTACTGCGCGTCTGGTGCATCGCCAACGTTTGGCATCAGCTCAACGACTGACTCTTGACCAGCACAGACAACGACGCTATCGACACGTAATAACTGGCTTTGACCTTGTGGGTTAGTCACCCAGATACCTTCGTTGGTGATTTTGTCATATTGCACGCCGGCGACTTGGATCACACCATGAGATTTGATATGCGCACGATGTACCCAGCCTGAGGTTTTGTTCAGACCACTACCCAGACGGCCTTTACTACGCTGCATCAAATATACTTGGCGAATTGGTTTAATCGCTGCTGGTCTGACCAGACCACCATCACTTTGATAGTCGGTATCATTGGTCACACCCCACTCTTCGCGCCACTCATTGATTGACTGTGGCTCAGGGCGATAGCTTGGATCTTTTAGTCCTTCAGGGCCGATCTCATCCAGTGATTTACCATGATTAGCTGTCAGATATTCACTTACATCAAAGCCGATACCACCAGCACCGATGACCGCGACTGTGTTACCCACTGCTTTTTCGCCAGACAGTAGCTCAGCATAGCTCATTACTTGTGGCAGCTCAGCCCCTTCGAGCTTACCTTCTAGACTTCTCGGTACGACACCCGTTGCCACGATGACATGATGGAACTTAGCTTTTTCAAGCATGTCTTTATCGACTTTGGTGTTCAGTTTAATCTCAACACCCAAATGCTCAAGTTCATTAATATAGTAGCGAATAGTCTCGAAGAATTCTTCTTTACCAGGAATGACTTTGGCATAGTTAAACTGTCCGCCAAGCACGTCTTTAGCTTCAAACAGAGTCACGTCATGACCACGTAAGGCCGCCACATGAGCGGCTGACATACCAGCGACACCGCCACCGATGACGGCGACTTTTTTCGGTTTTTTGGTTTTCTTATAGACCAGTTCAGTCTCATAACAAGCTTGCGGATTGACCAAACAAGTCGAGCGTTTGTTTTCGAACGTGTGGTCAAGACAGGCTTGGTTACAAGCAATACAGGTGTTAATGCGATCTGTCTGACCATTTTTGGCTTTATTGACCCAGTGTGCATCAGCCAAGAATGGACGTGCCATCTGAATCATATCTGCTTGACCAGTCGCAACGATTCCTTCAGCCGTTTCTGGCATATTGATACGGTTGGCTGCCATCATCGGGATACTAATGTGCTTTTTTATTTCAGCAGTGAAATCAACGAAAGCGGCTCGTGGCACACTCGTCACGATAGTCGGGACACGCGCTTCATGCCAGCCGATACCAGTGTTCATGATGGTCACGCCCGCTTCTTCTAGTGCCTTAGCCACGGTAACGACTTCATCCATGACGTTACCGTCTTTGACCAAATCAATCACTGATAAGCGGAATAGAATAATAAAGTCTTCGCCAGTCGCCTCACGTACCGCTTTGACCACGTCGACAGCGAACTTCATACGTCCATGAATATCACCACCATAGATGTCTTTACGCTTATTCACATGACTTGATAAAAACTGGTTGAGTAGATAACCTTCAGAGCCCATGATTTCGACACCATCATAACCTGCCTGCTTGGCAAGTTTGGCTGAGCGAGCGTAATCTTTTACCGTCTGCTCGATGTTTTTGATGCTCATCTTACGCGGTTTAAATGGTGAGATTGGTGACTTAATTGGGCTAGAGGATACGGCAAATGGATGATAGCCATAGCGACCACTGTGCAATATCTGCATGATAATTTTGCTGTCATGCTTGTGCACAGCACGGGTGACGCGCTGGTGATTGATAACGTCAGCTTTAGTATTCATCGTTCCGCCAGCAGGCAACAACCAACCTTCGCGATTGGGCGAGATACCGCCAGTGATCATCATTGCCACGCCGCCCTTGGCACGTTCTGCAAAATACGCCGCCAGCTTGCCATAATTATAAAAACGGTCTTCAAGCCCAGTATGCATCGAGCCCATAACCATACGGTTTTTTAGCGTAGTAAAGCCCAAATCTAGCGGCTCAAATAAATGCGGATAGTGTTCATTGGTGCTAGCGGTTTGGATCGTATTGGCACTATGGCTGGCAGACATATCATTTTCCTTATGAATAGTTTATGAGGCTACTTCTTAAAAACGGCTTTTTAGAATTAATCGGGCTAAGGGGTTTAGCATCATCGATATCGTAACACACCGCGATTATTGTCAGCTATGCAGACAAGCGACTGATGAGTGAGCACTATATTAATTGCTATAACGAGCGGGACGGTGTATCAGGCGGTACTGTGGCATATGGTTAAGCAAACACCACAAAACCTAGCCAACTTTTGAGGTAAATTATATACCGTTAGCTCAATATCACTTAGAGATTAGACTAAGGTATAAATCGATAAATATCGACTTATACCTATAATTTCTATGCTAGATTACTGTACTGAAGAACATACTGACGTCAATGTACTGACGCATTATAGAAATACGATAAAGGACTATCATCATGACAGATTTCCATACAGGTCTTGGCAAAAATGCCGCCAACCATCAACCACTTACCCCTATTGATTTCATCATTCGCAGCGCGCAAGTTTACCCTAATAAGACTGCCATCATTTATGATGACCTAGAACACAACAACCTGACTCAGACGTGGCAACAGACCTATACCCGCTGTCGCCAACTGGCTGACGGCCTGCGCAAATTGGGTATCGATAAAAATGACACCGTAGCCGTGATGCTGCCGAACACGCCTGCGATGGTCGAATGCGCCTTTGGTGTGCCAATGTCAGGCGGCGTACTCTGTACCCTCAACACCCGACTCGATATTAATGCGCTTACCTTTTGTTTGCAGCATTCCGAAGCCAAGGTTTTAATTTTAGACAGCGAATTTGCTGAACATGCTGAGATTATCGATGAGACTTTTCCAGACTTAATCGTCATTCACTCAACGGACAAGGCAGTCGATGTCCAGCGTTTTGGGCTCATGAGTTATGAAGCATTGGTAGCCAGCTCAGACAGTTTGGATAACTGGGAGATTCCGACAGATGAATGGGATGCCATTGCGCTGAACTATACCTCTGGTACGACAGGCAAGCCCAAAGGTGTGGTCTATCACCACCGCGGCGCAACTCTCAATGCTATTTCTAATATTTTAGATTGGGACATGCCAAAACACCCGATGTATCTATGGACGCTGCCACTGTTTCACTGCAACGGTTGGTGCTTTCCGTGGACCGTCGCCGAGCGTGCTGGGGTCAATGTATGCTTGCGAAAAATTGATGCTGATTTGATATTGCAGCTGATTGCCAAGCATCAAGTTAGCCATTATTGCTCTGCACCAGTCGTGCACAATATGATTGCAGGCGGCAAACCAGAGTATAAAGAAGCTATCACCCATACGGTCAAAGGTTGGGTCGCGGGTGCACCGCCATCTGAAACCATGCTGGCTGCGATGGAAGCAATGGGTTTTCATATTTCGCATGTCTACGGTCTCACTGAAGTATACGGGCCAGTGACGGTCTGCGCTGAGCAGGAAGAATGGGATGAGCTTGATGTGGCCACACGCGCCCAAAAGAAATCACGTCAAGGCATGACTTCTCATCTAATGGCAGGGTTTGAAGTATTTAAGCAAGGTACTACCGAGCCAGTCGCCGCTGACGGAGAAGAGATGGGTGAGCTGGCGCTACGTGGCAATATGGTGATGAAAGGCTATCTAAAAAGCCGCAAAGCTACCGAAGAGGCATTCGCTGATGGCTGGTTCCGCACAGGCGATTTAGGCGTTAAATACCCTGATGGCTATATAAAAATCATGGACAGACTAAAAGATATCATCATTTCAGGCGGTGAGAATATCTCTAGTATCGAGGTAGAAAACGTCTTGTATAAACTACCTGCGATTGAGAGCTGTGCCGTCGTCGCCGCGCCACATGATAAATGGGGCGAAGTGCCCGTCGCCTTTATCGAGATTCACGCCGGTAGCACCTTGCAACGTGATACGGTGATGGAGCACTGTAGTCAGCATCTAGCAGGCTTTAAAGTGCCGAAATACATTGTCTTTGCTGAAATACCCAAGACCAGTACCGGTAAAGTGCAAAAATTTGAGCTACGCCAAGCAGCAAAATCATTGGCACACGAAACGCCAAAAGTAACCGCTAGTGTGAAATAAAACGGCGACTTATTAAGTCATATCATTAATTAACATCCATCAGAAAGGTCAGCTACATATAGCTGACCTTTTTTGAGCGCTCGTCTATAGTCAAAGAAGTCTAAAGCGGGTACAAGGCAGCCGACTGCAGATTGTACAAATAGTACGTCTAGGGAGGATAACGCCGTAGCCGCTTAGTAGTTCTCTGACTATATTTATAGAGAACTAATTATGTTAACCAAGCTTAGGCTCAAGCCATTGATAAACTAGCATTCCTATAATCATGGCAGGAATAAACACATAGGCTTGCCATTGACCAGTACCGAGCAACACAATTCCTGGTCCTGGGCAAATACCAACTAGCCCCCAGCCGATACCGAACAACATCGCACCGATAAGCAATTTTTTATTAATGACAGTTTTGCTTGGCATATCAATCGGTGTGCCGATCCAGCTGCTTTGTTGACGCTTTGCTAATCGCACACCGAAGAAAGCAACGATCAGACCACCACCCATCACCAGTGCAAGGGAGATATCCCATGCACCAAAGATATCCAAAAACCCTTGTACCTTTACAGGATCGGTCATACCTGATACCAGTAGTCCCAGTCCAAACAGCAATCCTGCTAGCAATCCGATTATATTTTTTAGCATCGTCGTATCTCGCTATTATTATCTTTCATTAACCATCGTATGTCGTACGCGTATGAGTCCGACCATCAGTCTTCATCTGGCAATATGCCATGAGTTCGCTATAGTAGGCCTAATACGTGGCGACCGACATAAACGGTCACAATCCCAAACAGCATAAAGGTGACAGTCGCTGCCAATGACCGTGGAGACAGCCGTGCATTACCGCAGATACCATGCCCACTCGTGCATCCTGAACCTAAACGCGTGCCGAAGCCGACCAATAATCCTGCACCAATCAATAATGGCACGGAAGTACTGATAGCTACCTCAGGTAGTGGTCTTGCCAACTGATATAGCAGTGGTGAGATGACCAGACCCAGTATAAATAGCACCTGCCACATCTCTACACGTTTGGGTTTTAATAGGCTTGAAAAAATGCCACTGATACCTGCTATACGGCCAATACCTAGCAGTAAGATAACCGTCGCTACGCCTAGCATTAGACCCCCAACTAAGGAGATCGGCGTAAATGCTTGCCAGTCTATTTGTATGCTCATAACGGACTACCTAATTAAGTTTATTAAATACGTACTTGAGTATTAATTTATAAAAATACATTATATTATAAAATATAATAAAAAGGTAAAAAAATACTGAACCTAGCATGACACTAATGGTTCAGTATTTTTTATAACTGTTAGAACTATACTGTAAAGGCTTCAAAAAAGGCAGTGAAAAAGACTCAATAAGCTATCACATTACTATCTTTATCAGCCCTCTTAATTGGTATCTTTACTGGCTCAGCACTTTATCAAGTGCCGCTTCAAAACGCGCTACTGTGCCATCGATATCAGTCAATTTGTCCAAACCAAACAGACCTAAACGGAAAGTTTTGAAATTATCAGGCTCGCCCACTTTCAATGGTACGCCAGCCGCGATTTGCACCCCGATTTCAGCGAACGCACTACCTTTATGCATGTCATCTCGATCGGTATAAGAGACGACAACGCCAGGTGCTTTAAAACCTTCAGCAGCGACGCTCTCAACGCCTTTGGCTTCTAGTACTTCGCGGATACGTTTGCCAAGTGTCCACTGTGCGTCACACAATTTATCAAAACCGATTGCTTTGGCTTCATTAACGGCATCACGGAACTGACGTAAGCTGTCTGTCGGCATCGTTGCATGGTACGCATGACCGCCGTTCTCGTAGGCACGCATGATATTCAACCATTGCTTTAGGTCAATACTAAAGCTATCAGACTCAGTACTGTCCACTTTTTTGACAGCAGCATCGCTTAGCATGACCAAGCCAGCGCTCGGTGTACTGCTCCAGCCTTTTTGCGGTGCGCTAATCAGTACATCGATACCCAATGATTTCATATCTAGCCATACACAGCCTGAGGCGATGCAATCAATGACTAACAGTCCGCCAACGCTATGCACAGCCTCGCTCAACGCTTTGATATAGTCATCTGATAAGATGATGCCTGAAGAGGTTTCGACATGCGGGGCAAATACAACTGCTGGTTTTTCTTCTTTGATTTTGGCTACGGCAACGTCGATATCGACTGGAGCAAACGGTTTTGGCGACTCACTATCATCGGCACGATTGGCCGTAAGGACTGTAGATGATTTGGCGATTTTGCCTTTTTCTAGGATTTGCGTCCAACGATAGCTGAACCAGCCATTACGAATGATTAGGCAGTCCTCATCATTTGCCAACTGGCGAGCGACTGCTTCCATACCATAAGTACCAGAACCAGGAACGATCACCACTGCGTCAGCGTTATACACAGATTTTAGGTCACTAGATAGGTCGTTCATCACTTGCTGAAAGGCTTTTGACATATGGTTCAGCGCGCGATCGGTGTAAACCACTGAATACTCTAATAAGCCGTTTGGATCGATATCTTGACGTAATGCAGGCATTGAACACTCCTAGTGTATGGTTAGATAATATGCGACATGGATTAGATAGCACTATAATCAAATGCTATTATTTTTGATGGTGAGGTCTTGCGCTGTCTAGAGATGCATTGTCTTTAAAAGAACAAAAAACAACGGGCACTGATGAGGTCTACTAACGTGAAGTTAATATATTTATAGTCATATTACGAGCAAACACCAGCACATATCTTGACCTAAGCCATCCATGAGAGCTTGATATTAGCATTGATACTGAAGGTTGACAACGATACGCTCAGGCAACGATATGACTTGCGCTATCGAGTATTTATTGGTAGGTATTGATTGATAAATTTTGCTTTATAAAGCCACGATAAAAACATCAATGCCCTCGATGAGCATCTTGTAGTCCTGACACCACGAAATCTAGCAACTCACTGTCGCCTTCGCGGGCGGCTTTGCGCATCAGTTTCGATGGTGCATGAGTCAATGTTTGAGTCAAACGTCGCGATAGCTCAGTGATGATGTCTTCTGGACTAACATCGTCCTGTTGCAGCTTAGCAATAGACTCAAGCAGTAGTTTATCGACTTGACCTTGAGTACACGCGCGGTACTGCTGAATATCTTTGCCAACTTGGCGAACTTGAAAGCGACGGTCTATCTCGACCACCAATTGACTGACTAACAGTTCAGCATCCACTGCGGCTTGGCGACGCTGCTCGATATTACCTGCAATCACATGCTGCAAATCATCGACAGAGTACAGATAAACATCATCAATGCGGCTAATAGTCGAATCGATATCGCGCGGTACGGCCAGATCTATCATAAGCATCGGCTGATAACGGCGACGTTTTAGCGCTTGTATGGTCATTGTCTTATCAATCAACAAATCCATACTGCCACTACAACTGCTAACGATATCGGCTTCCGCCAATACTTGTGGTAGTTCCTGTAAAGGTCTAACGTCTACGCGGCGATTAGGGCCACGTAGTTCAGCCGCTAACGCTTCGGCACGTTCGGGATTACGGTTACAGATAATGACTCGTCCGACCCCTAGCCCTGCGATATGGGTGGCCACCAAGCGATTCATCTCACCTGCCGCAACGACCAAAAGCGTGCGACTGGGTAAATCGTCAAATATTTGTGTGACCAATTTGGCTGCAGCAAAGCTAAGCGATACAGCCTGTGCGCCAACCTGAGTCTCGTTACGCACTCGTTTGGCAGCAGCGAATACTTGATCGATGATCCAGCCGAGCTGATTACTGAGTACTTTTTGGTCTTGAGCCAGATGCACAGAGTTTTTGATTTGACCGAGAATCTGCGGCTCACCCAGTATCATAGAGTCGAGACCAGCCGCTACTCTCAACCAATGAGTCAATGCATGGGTATCACGATGTACATAAAGATAAGGATCAATATCAACGAGTGGTAGTTGCTTGAAGTCAGCCAGCCACGTTTTGATTTTGGTAATATGTGCACTAATCGCAGCAGATGAGATATTCATGCTACTACTAAAAGTATTGTTGGATGATGATTGGCCAGCAGCTTTGACATCTTGCACATTGGATGATTGTGAGTCAGATATTTGGCCGTTAGCATGATGCGACGTTGAAGTGTGCGGCACTAGCGCATAGATTTCGGTGCGGTTACAAGTAGAGACGATCACGCTACCATCAGTAAATGCTTCTATTTGTTTGAGTGCGACATTTACATCGTCACCCACAAGCGCCAAGCGCTCTCGCAGAGCGACTGGTGCAGTTTTGTGATTGACCCCAATGACCACTAATCTCATTATCGATAGACCATAAACATGACGCTCAGTT
>Ga0209295_1000212_pt1 | contig 45829 bp, 45 predicted proteins | sample Porto_5metaG_FD_187428 | JGI IMG/M metagenome (GOLD analysis project Ga0209295, IMG submission 187428) | Marine algal microbial communities from Porto, Portugal - Porto_5 metaG (SPAdes) (version 2) | ecosystem: Host-associated > Algae > Red algae > Unclassified | place: Portugal: Porto... | reverse complement strand
TCATAGTAACTAGCTCCTTCCGTAATGTAGCTCTGATTTGGTTTTTGTTTTTACTTCAGAAACAGTCTAACCAAATTAACCTACGATGTTACGAGTAAGGAGCTAGTTTTCGTTCATGATAACTCGGGCTTTGCCCTGCGGGGTCTCGACCTTTCCTCTATTTCCTGCAGGAGTCAAGTGCCTTCCGCTACAATCCACTCTGTGCTTGTCATTACGACTTCCTAATTATAGATAAACAAAAGAAGCGCCTATTTTAGATATGGTGGGCGTTTATTATCAAAAATCAATTTGTTGTCAATGTTTAACGTTATTAAGGAGCGCTTCAGATTATCTCATTCCCTTGCCTTTTGGGACTGTTTTGCATATGACTTTTATTTTTATCATGCCTGAGCTGGATGAGTATAAAAGCACAAGGGCTTCGCCCAGAGGTGACAAGCATAAGATTCAGTAATCAAAAAAGGATGCACCCATAAATGGATGCATCCCTCAATATTATGTGCGATCTGAGTTAGAATCGTCTTCTTTTGAAGCCGTGTCTTCTTCGATCACGTTTTCTTCATTTTTCTTTTGGATATTTACTTTTACGTCACTATTTTCCTGGTCGGATTCATAGATACGTTCCGGTAACTTACCGTGATCCATTAAATGCTTGATTTGTGCCGCATCCAATGTTTCGATGTCTAATAATGTTTTCGCAATGAGTTCAAGCTTGTCGCGATTTTCAGTAAGAATTCGCTTCGCTCTCTCATAGCTTTCTTTAATTAGACGCTGCATTTCCAAGTCGATTTCGTATGCGATGGCATCTGAATAGTTTTGCTCACTATTGATGTCGCGTCCCAAGAACACTTGACCACCTTGAGATTGACCGAACTGAAGTGGTCCAAGCTTATCACTCATACCATATTCAGTGACCATTTTACGAGCGATTCCAGTTGCACGTTGGAAGTCGTTGTGAGCACCGGTTGATACATCACCGAAGATGATTTCCTCTGCTACACGACCACCAAGTAAACCGGTAATCTTATCAAGAAGCTCAGGCTTCGTCATAAAGTAACGATCTTCTTTCGGAAGCATAACGGCATATCCGCCTGCTTGCCCACGAGGGACGATGGTCACCTTATGTACCATATCTGCTTCATCAAGGACTAATCCGATAACGGTGTGACCCGCTTCATGGAAAGCCACGATTTTACGTTCTTTTTCAGAGATGACGCGGCTCTTCTTAGCAGGACCTGCAATGACGCGGTCTGTTGCTTCATCAATATCGCGCATATCGATTTTCTTCTTATCCTCACGGGCTGCTACAAGAGCTGCTTCGTTCAGAAGGTTTTCTAAGTCGGCTCCGGAGAAGCCTGGTGTCCTCATGGCAATCGCTTTTAAATCCACTGAATCATCAAGCGGTTTATTATGCGAATGAACTTTAAGAACCGCTTCACGTCCTCTAAGGTCAGGACGATCTACTGTAATTTGACGGTCGAAACGTCCCGGACGTAACAATGCAGGATCCAGAATGTCTGGTCGGTTTGTTGCAGCGACGATGATTATACCTTCGTTAGCACCAAAACCATCCATTTCGACTAGTAACTGATTAAGGGTTTGTTCACGCTCATCGTGACCTCCACCTAAACCTGCTCCACGTTGACGACCCACTGCATCAATCTCATCAATGAAAATGATACAAGGTGCATTCTTCTTTGCATTTTCGAATAAATCACGTACACGAGATGCACCGACACCGACAAACATTTCAACGAAGTCGGAACCACTGATTGAGAAGAAAGGAACTCCTGCTTCTCCAGCAACTGCTCGTGCAAGTAAGGTTTTACCTGTACCTGGAGGTCCTACCAGAAGGACACCCTTTGGAATACGGGCACCCACTTCAGAGAATTTGCGTGGATCCTTTAAGAATTCCACTACCTCTACAAGTTCCTGCTTCTCTTCATCTGCTCCCGCTACATCTTTAAAGCGAACTTTCTTCTTCTCTTCGCTGTATAGCTTTGCTTTACTTTTCCCAAAGTTCATGACACGGCTTCCGCCGCCTTGAGCCTGGTTAAGTAAGAAGAAGAACAGAATAAAGATAATGACAAATGGAATGATCGTTGTAAAGAAAGATACCCAGCCGCTTGTTTCTTTGGCTTGTAATACTTCCACATCAATTCCTTGCTCTGATGCTGCCGCATTGATCTTCTCCATTAACTTTCCATCTGTAGTAAGGACATAGGTTAAGAAGTACTCTCCTTCTTTAGCCCCTTCCATCTGTCCTTTTACTTCATAAACGCCCCTGCCAGGCTGAATTGAAAAAGAAGAAACGTCTCCGTCTTCAAGGTTATTAATAAACGTACTGTACTCGATATTTTTGGTTGGCTCGTTGTTGTTACTGAAATAACTCACCACACCTATAATCACTAAAAAGACCAGTAAATAGAATATGGTGTTTCGAAAGATCCGGTTCATCCCTTACCTCCTCCCACGGTAAACAAACTAAGTAAAATAGTATCATAGAAAATCATGGCATTACAACAAATTGCACTTACAAGATTCCTCTTTAGATTATACTTATTCTCCTGTTGTATACACTCTTGGTTTTAAAACTCCGATATACGGCAGATTACGGTATCTTTCAGCGTAATCAAGACCATATCCGACGACGAACTCGTCAGGGACAATGAAGCCCACGTAATCCGCTTTGATATCGGCTTTACGTCCAGTCGGCTTGTCTAGCAAAGTGACAATGCTGATGGATTTCGCTTTACGATAACGGAATAGCTCCACCAGGTAACTTAATGTCAGGCCACTGTCGATGATATCTTCAATGATCAGGATATCCCGACCTTCCACTTTCGTATCTAAATCTTTCACAATCTTTACTTCCCCTGAAGAGACAGTAGAGTTCCCGTAGCTGGATACATCCATGAAATCCATTTCCATATGCGTATCCATACGTTTACAAAGGTCGGCCATGAATGGCATTGCACCCTTTAAAACTCCAATTGCCAAAGGAAAACGGTCTTGATATTCCTCTGTTAATTGTGCACCTAATGCTTTAATCTTTTCTTGAAGTTCTTCTTCTGAAATTAACACTTTTTCAATATCTTGGTTTAACAATGTTCAACTGCCTCCTAGAAGATGATTGCTCTTAAATTGTAGTACTAAACTATTTTCTTGCTCTTCTCCCAAATCGTAATGAGACTTTTTCATTCCCGGAACCCAAAGTATGTGGTTATCTGCGTCCACTACAATCGGCCACTCGTCACGGAGGTGAACAGGAACTTTTTCGTCAATAAAGAGTGTCTTAAGCTTCTTTGAGCCTTCCAACCCCTTCACTTTCATTCGATCTCCGCTCTTTCTCGTACGCACATATAAAGGCAGGGTAACCTTGTCCGGATCAATGTAGATCCTATCACCGGTACGATCCTCTGCTAACGAGGAAGAAAAATAAAGAAGGAACTGATATCCACCTTGAAGTTCAAGCGTTTTATTAACCTGTATCTCGTGACAATAAGGAGCTTCGGTTAACGCTAATTCCCCAAAATGAAAATAACATGTATGATACGCCCTTGTTACCTTAAGCCCTTTTGGTAAATCCAAGCTGGCATTAGGCGTTTTTCCTTTTAATATACCCAATACATCGTAAATATGTATAGACGATAAGGAAGATGGTCTAAGTTTGTAAAGATAGTTTAATATTAGATTAATCCCTCTCCTTTGTAAAGGCTGAGGCATTGCAAGAAAACCATCAATATGTAAAGAGGAGAAATCCTCAGTGTTATTCCATACCTTATTCAACTTATCCCTTGTTAATTCCTCTAAATATGCCTCATCTTCTGCCAATTCTTCACTAAATCGTTGAAATTGGAGATGAACATGAGGGTTCTCTTTTTTTAAAAAAGGAAGAACCTTTTTTCTGAACCGGTTCCTGGTGTAATCTTCCTTCAGATTACTGGGGTCTCTCCTCGGGTTTAGATCGTGCCTTTCACAATACTCCTCAATATGCTCTTTTGTAACAGATAGAAACGGCCTTATGATCAAACCTGCAGCAATGGATCGTTTCAAGGGAATCCCGGCTCTGCCAGCTCCTGATGCTCCTCTTGTCATCTTCATCAGAATGGTTTCTATTTGATCATCCCCATGATGGCCGAGTGCTAATTTCGTAGCAGACGCCTCTTCCATGACCTCCATCAAAAATGCATAGCGAATTTGACGGGCCATATCCTGCAAGCTTCCATTCGTCTGCTTGATCTCCATTGATACATCCACTCTTTCACCGTAAAAAGGGATGTTTCGCTTATTGCAGTATTCTTTGACGAACAAAAGTTCCTGATAGGATTCGTCTCCCCGGAACATATGATCAAGATGAGCCGCCATGACTTCTGCTTCCCACTCAGCTTTGTTCGAATCAAGAAAATGGAGCAGCGCTAAGGAATCAGGGCCACCCGACACTGCCACCATAATACGATCTCCTTTTTCAATCAAACTATGGTCTTGAATAAACCTTTTAATCGTTTGCTCTAACATAACGCTTCCTCTTCCTAAAACCGTTTTCCCCATTGTATCAATACCTACTGAATTCTCACACTCTTACGCTACATCAATTCTCCATAGATATACAAAACATATAATAACGAAACAATCATCACCACGAGCACAGTCTCAAGAAAGTGGCTTGATTTTTTATTTCGGTGATTTTGATATCTGCTATGCGTAGCGGATGAATTTACATGAGGGCTCGTTGAAACAGGTCTACTGACTTTAGGCTTTGATTTGGGCTGCTGTACTGGCTGAGAGTGAGAAAGTCCATTCAGGAGGCTTATCCTCATATCACTGGCAGATTGAAATTTCCCTTCCAGGGCATCAAGGATCGATCCTTCAAACTTCTTCAATTGGTCTTTGGAACCGATCGCCTTCCTTAATTGTTGCATATTCCCGTTTCCTGACTTAGTGAAACGCCCCGGATAGGCTAGATTAATGAGGATCATCCCCACAGAGAAAAGATCATAAGAAGGTTCGGCTCTTCGCGATCCCCCGACCCAGTATCCCCTATCAAAAAACTCCGTAAACTCTTTGATTGCCCGGCCATTGATGGTCGTTCCCCCAACATCAATACAGCGAATTCGGTAAGGAGGGCCCGTGACGATCAAGTTCTCAGGTTTTAAATCCCCAAAGACCCATCCTTCCTTATGAATTCGCTCCAGGTCTGTCAGGAGCTGAGCAATGAGTACACCAGTCCAGGAAAACCCTTTTGATTGAACAAATGACAGCAAGTCAGTACCTTGAATATATTCCATCACGTAAAAATGTATTTTCTGTCCCCGGTACTCCCAATCATCCACAGCAAGAAGCTTTGGCCCAAGGGGAGCACCTTGGACCTTAGAAAAAGATTTTAATACATTCACTTCCGATGTAATGGATACATTGCTGTCACTCATCTTTAACGCCTGGTATCCTGAAGTACCTTGTACCAGGTAGACGATCCCATTCGCACCATACCCTAATTCTTTTACAATGGTGTAGATCTGCTTATACCATTTTCCTCTTACAACTGTTCCAGGCGGGAAATTAAATGGTTTCTTCGAAGTATTGTTCATCATCGCCACGAGAGAGCAATCCCCTTAAAGAGCGTTTTTTCTTAAAGTGGGTGATAGCTTCTGAGATCGCGGGACCTGTTGGAGTAATTCCGCCTGGAGACAATTTAGAGAATATACTCGTCAATGTTTCGAGTTTTGGTGTCCAATCCAGCAATTTTTCGACATCTTGTCGTTTCCCGGGAAATACAAAGACGGAAAATTTATTATCACCCATTCTGGCATTCAGGCTCAATGACAGGTCTAATAAGGCTTCCTTAACTGTGGGAAGCTTATGTTTCATACTTGCAGACGTATCGACAAGAATCAACACTTCCATGTCAACGGATTCTCCCAGTTCATCTACAACCTCCATGACCTCCCCGCGTTGTTCGGGAGGAAGCTCCTCCATGGATGCGGATTTACCGAGGATTTGCTTCAGCTCTTTATTCACGACCCCCTGCAAGGTTTGTGTCATCGCTTTACGCGTGACCATTTGTACGGTTTGAGAAAGCTGTTGTGCATATACAATCTGACTTACTCCACCCCCCGATAGAGCAATCCCTTCAATTTCCTGCATTCCATTATCATCTATCACATCATTATCCATGACCCCAATGACGTTCACTGAGATTCCCTGCTCCTTCGCAAGAGCCGCCATCGCAATCGGGTCTTCACCTTGATTTGAGCAACCATCCGTAATTAATAGAATTTGACGAAGTGTACCTGGCTTCATCAGACTCCCCTCCTCATTCTAAAGTTGTTACCATCTTCGCCGAATAAGGAGGGATTTATACTCTAGTTAACTATTTTTATAGGATGAATATACGTCCTAGGAAATTCTCTTTTTATCCTTTGTTTTTGATTTTTGCACAGGGATAGACGACCATTTCGGTATATTATGTTTGATTTTTGACACCACAATGGTCATATCATCTTCTATTAAGCCGGAGCTCGATCTGATCACTTCCTCCATTAGAATATCGGCCACTTCTTGTGGTTCCTCCGTTTCCAGCTCCTTTATTTTCCTCTTCATCCAGAGATCATAATTTTCTACATGTTTCGGGCCTTCAAAGGCACCATCACTCATCATAATGAGAAGGTCTCCTGCCTTTAACTGCTCAGACACGACATCCACATCGAAATCCTGCTGAAGCATCCCCATTGGTAAATTGCTTGCCTCTACCTTTATGATATTATCTCCCCGCTTAATGAAACTCGGGGTTGAACCAATTTTCAAGAACCTCGATGACGCATTCTGCAGATCAATCATGGCTAAATCCAATGTAGAGAAAATTTCATCATTCGTTCTGAGAGATAGAATCGAGTTGATGGATTTGATCGCTACCTGTTCTTCAATCCCGGATTCCAGTATTTTTTTCAAAAGCCTCAGGGTTTCATTACTTTCATAGTGAGCCCGTTCTCCATTCCCCATTCCGTCACTAATCGCAACAGCATATTTCCCCCTTCCTAATTCAATCATCGAGTAGCTGTCTCCCGATACCAGCCCTCCCCCTTTCGCTGCATGAGAAGCTCCGGTATCCACTACGAATTTCTTGGCAGATTGGAAGGTCACATGACATTGACCGTTCGGAAATTGAGCACACTCCTCCTTTTGAACAATGATATTTTCACCTAAAATATCCGATAACATCGGGGCAATCAGCTTTTCACCCTGTCCATGTCCCCCGCAATAAGGCATGGTCATATCTATATCAACATTCCCCTGTTCCAGGTTATAGATTTCTATGTTTTCAATCTCGATTCCAAACTCTCCGATACTCGATAAGATTTGTTCTTCCTGAATATGATGATTCTCCCTTTCTCTTTGAATTTCTTTCGCGAAGTTCCCCATCACCTCTGATACTCCAAGTAATTGATCGGCGACCAATTTCCTGCTTTCCTGGACCTGCTTCTTTAATTTCAGATTCGCTTGATAGAAGGTCAACTCCTGATATATTGTTTCTTTCAGCTTTTTCTCTCTCGTACAATGCTTCTCTACTTCTCTAGCAAGTTTTGGAGACAGGGGGACACGGCCCTGATCATACTCGGTCATCACATCTTTCATCAGATTATAGGTTTTATCAAAATTCCGGGCCCAGCATTGATCTTTCTTAAAACAGGTTTGACACGTTTTCTCTGTCACATTGCTTAAGAAATAATCGAACTCTTTATCCTCCTCCTCTTCAAATCGGTCTTCTATTTGTTGAAAACTATTGGACAAAGCTTGAAACACCGAGGAAAACTGCGTGACCCTGTTAGCGGTCACATCTCTCACCCTTCGCATGTATCCCTGTTGTTCCTGCTGATATTCGGCAGTTCCAGGAATATGCTTGGCAATTTTAGACGTTAAACTTTGAGGGGTTAAAAATAATAGTAAAATCGCTACCCCCGATTCATATAAGGTTTTCGTTATGACCGTATCTGTTTCTCCGTACATCCCCATTAATAAAGTAGCGATTAACAAACCGATTGCTGCTCCGAATTTCTTTCCTTCTTTCATAAGTCCGCCCAGAAGCCCCGAGAAAGCAAGCAAGCTCATTTGAAAAAAGCTGGAAACGCTGGCTAAACTGAAAACAAGCCCAGTGACAACCCCTACGGTGGAGCCCACTGTAGCCCCTGCTATAAAGGAAAACAACAGCACTAAGTATCTTGATAACACATGTTCCACAGACAGATTATATACAGACCAACCGATCGTACCTGTCATAATAGATGCTAATAGAATGATCAGACTGACCACTTCTTCTGTTTTCAGCGATTTCCTTCTGCGCTGAACGGTTACAAGGGGCACACTTTGAATGAAAATATACGTTAACAGAAAGGCAAGGCTCGCTTCTATTAACGCCATTACTCCGTTGTACACCGTCAGTGTTTGTCCTTGCTGGATATAATCGAATGAAAGCTTTGCTGCCATGACTGTGAAGAAGACATAAAAAGCGACGACTCTCAAATTATTCTTATGATATTTCTGAGACAATCGAAACGCTAATAGGAATATTACCGCACTGACGAACGTATAACTGATACTAGGAAGAGATAAGGTGAGAGCTCCTGCAAGCAATCCGATTAGTGCAATGGGAGATTTCTCTCTTCGAATAATGTAAACAGCGGCGAAGAACGGCAGTGCAAACGGAGTTAAATGTGAAAGGATTAACGCTCTTCCCAATAAAAATCCGATAAAGAATAAGGCGATTCCCTTTTCTACGAACAGCCACTCCAGTTTCGAATAAATAGACTTCATTCTTTTGGATAGTTCCACCCTAGTGTGTTCAATGTCCACGTTCTGAACAGGTTCTATGATCGACTGATCGGCTTTCCCCATGTATGAAACACTCCCCATTTCTTTTTTGTTAAGTATAAATGGTACAAGCTTAAAACTTTGTCAAAATGAGGGAATACATACCAAGAAAGTTTCGACGACTTTCTATGGATTCCGGTAAAATATTCAGAATATTCACGAGGCATCCATTTTTCTTTTCTATTTTTTTCGTCCAAAACGCTTATGTGAGTATGCTTGAGGGAATTTTGACAAATTCTTTAATAGATTATATTGACAAGATAATTCTTTCTATGTATCATAGATTTTGTGCCTAAAAGGTGCATAAATATGGCGGTGTAGCTCAGCTGGCTAGAGCGTACGGTTCATACCCGTGAGGTCGGGGGTTCGATCCCCTCCGCCGCTACCATATTTCAAGGCCCGTTGGTCAAGCGGTTAAGACACCGCCCTTTCACGGCGGTAACACGGGTTCGAATCCCGTACGGGTCATAGTAAAAAAAGACTATCATTTATGATAGTCTTTTTTTTGGCTCTTTTCCCAAGAAGAGGCACATCAGGTTTATTCTGCAGACACCACTTCTTCTATTTGCTCCTGGTGATGTTTATCATGACCGATGAAGTCTTCAAAAAACTCTTCAAGAGTAAAGCTTTGATCTCCTACTGAGAACGAATGTTGTAAATCATCATCAGATACGCTATTTACATAAGCTATAATCGATTCCCGTGTTTTGATACCCTCTTCAATCAAAGCTTCCTTGTTTACCACGTCATGCGCATATTGTGCAGCTTCTCCATTAAAACGTTGAAAATCCGGAAAAGGAGACAGCTGAGCACCTTCTGAAACCTTTGGGAGAATCTCTCCTAATGAATATTGGTCCCATTTGATCATGTGAGAAACATTTGCAGCAATCGACCACTTACTTTCCTCCATCGGCTGAAACCACTCTTTATCATTGATCTTTTTCAATTCATTAAGCCACAGCTTAAACGATTCATGATGATCGATTATCTGTTCTTTTTTCATAACGGCGGCCTCCATAAAAGTAGTTAAGACTATTTTATTCGATAGGGAACGGTCGTTTTCCTTTCTACACTACAAAAAAACAGGCACACTCATCCTTATGAGTATGCCTGTTTTCCGTTCACAACCTGCTATATGATTTAATAGACAGCAAGTTAACCTTTTTTCGCCCCTCTTCCACCACGACGAGACTCAGTATTTTTCTTTAAAGATGATAGACGATCCTCACTGTCTTTCAAGAAACGTGCCATCTTTTGTTCGAAACTCTCTTTAGTGCGTGTGTCGTTCTGTTTGTTATTATTACTACGCGGGCGTTGAGGACGCTGAGGGCGCTGCGGGCGTTGTGGTTGCTCTTTCGCTTTTCGGATGGACAAACCGATCTTTCCATCTTTCTCAACATTAATAACCTTAACTGTTACTTCGTCGCCAACTTTAAGGTGCTCGTTAATATCCTTAACATAGTTGTCTGCAACTTCACTAATGTGAACTAAACCTGTTGAACCTTCCGATAATTCCACGAACGCTCCAAAATTTGTAATACCTGTTACCTTACCCTGTAACTTGCTGCCTACTTCGATTGACATAAAAGAAATGCTCCTCCTTAAAATGATAAAAGATAAACCTTATTATATATTATAGCCAATTAAAAAAAAGGGTGTCAATAAGACACCTCTTCTTCTTTCTCTTTATCTGGTTCAGGTATGTTGAAAATAATTTCACCTTCATCGGATAAAAAGTAATCCCGGCGCGCCAGTTTGGCTATATATTCATCGTCGTTAAGCTTCACAATCTCTTCTTCCAACGCGGTTTGCTTATCTTTTAGATGTTCTAACTTTTTTTCTAATTGTGCTTTTTCAGTACGTTTATCTTCTAAAACCTGGGCTCTGGAAATGAGAGTCGAAACTAAAAATCCACTAATTGCCAATACTAAAACTAAAAATACTGCTAATCGACGGACCAAACGCTTTTTTCTCTTAGAAGACGAATGATGCATATGCTCCTGATGACGAACATATTCATTTTCCATTGGTGTCACGTTTTTTCTCATTCCCAAACCTCCTTTACTATATGGAGTGGCAAAGCCTTAAGCCCTATTCTTTGTCTTTAGGTTTCTTTTTGAACTTTTCTACCACTCTATATACTTTTTTGATATATGCTTTAAAAATTCCTGCCACTTTATTATATAACTTCTCGACTCTTTTTGTAAGATTTTTCGGCAATAAATTCCAAATACCCTTTAATATCCACCATATTGGAGCCGTTACGAGCTTAATCGCCCATTGTAACACTTTCCAGATTACCTTTAACAGGAATATTATGACGGATAAGAGCCCTTTTCCTACAGATAAAACCATGGTAATGAGAAGCACAATTATCCATTTTATCGGTGAATAAACTAATTTTTTCACCATTTTCACACTAAAATTATAAAGGGAGATAAAAAATAAGATCACCCGTTCCAAAAAGGCCAGATAAAGCTGCTTGATGAGGGCCTGATAACCAGCAAAGCCACAGAGCAAAGCAATGAAAATATAAAAACGGATCTCACCAAAATTGACGACAAATAAAATATAAAAAATCGACAGGGCTTGTAATACCCAAAACATAATATCGTTTAAGAATACAAGCCACCGTTTTCTTTCAGACCGGTTTAAGAACCGATTGTACGTGTCTAATGTCGCACCAAATAAAGCTCCCATTCCGATCATGGAGAGCATGGTGTAGAACTGGGTTGAGAGTGTCATCGAAACAGCTTGCTAAAGAAGCCTTTAGCCTTCTCCCCATTTTGTTCATCCAGGTAAACGAGATCAAACACCTTTCCTTTAATGGAGACGATGCCTTTATCCACGTCCAGATTTTTCATTTGTAGATTTTGACCTCTGACAGACAAAAATCCCATTACGGTTTCGAGTAGAAACTCTTCATTATCGAAGCTTTCCACCTGTTTAACACCCGTGATATCTAGAAGCTTGCGGCCCCTCATCATGACGTCATGTTCCTGAAAAGTCGTTTTATCTTTGTTTCCATCATAATATTGATTCATACCCATCCCTCACATTCCCATAGTACAAGCTTTGTAACTATGTTTATGTTTTCAGGGGAAAAATAGAACCAAAATAGAGCCTCTTACTATGTAATCCTTATTCCGTTTCTTCTTGAACCCTTTCTTCTGAAAGTACGGAATAAAGTCCACTCGCTTCTTCTTTTTTGGTTGTTTCAAGAAGCCTTTCTATCTTTACCCTCATAATCTTTTGACCAAACCTCACGCTTAATTCATCTCCGACCTTCACGTTAGAGCTCGCTTTTGCTTGCAGTCCATTCACTTTTATACGGCCCTGGTCGGCAATTTCTTTCGCCATCGTTCTTCTTTTAATCAATCTTGATACTTTTAAAAATTTATCTAATCTCATGGATACCATTATTCATTTCCCCTTATTCGATATTCATCTTTTTGGCTTCGTTCCAAAATTGGTCTAACTCTTGTAAAGTGAAATCCTCAAAGCTCTTTCCCGTCTTCAACACCTGTTCCTCCACATAAGAAAAGCGGCGGTAAAATTTTGTATTCGTCATTGACAGGGCTTCCTCAGGAAATATCTTATAGAATCTGGCCACATTGATCAGCGCGAATAAAATGTCTCCAAATTCTTTTTTGATATGGTTTTCACTATTATTCTCGACCTCGTTCTCAAACTCCTTTAATTCTTCCCATACTTTTTCCCAGGCACCTTGTGGGTCTGGCCAATCAAATCCTACTTTTGCGGCTTTCTTCTGGTATTCGTATGCCTTCATGAGAGCCGGCATTCCTTTGGCAACGTTCTTAAGCATCGGTTCATGTTCATCCGGCTTTTCTTGCTTCTTGATTTCATCCCAGTTCGCTTTCACTTGTTCCGTATTTTCTACTTGAACCGAACCGAATACATGGGGATGCCTTCGGACCATTTTGGAAGCAAGACTTTCAATCACTTCCTCCATGGTGAACATTCCTTCATCCTCACCTATTTGGGCATGAAGCATGACCTGGAGCAGGACATCCCCCAGCTCTTCAATCATATGATCAATATCATCTTCCTCAATGGCTTCCAGTAACTCGTACGTTTCTTCGAGTAAATACTTCTTGAGGGAATGATGCGTTTGCTCTTTATCCCAAGGACACCCATTCGGTCCCCTTAGTGTCGAGATGATTCCTCTTAATGTTGCATATTGTTTATAAGTGGATGCCATTTCTTTCACAGCCGGGACATACAAGCTTGTTAAATTGCTGAGGTGGGCGACACGATCAAGTTCAACCAGTGGGATTCTATCCACCTTCTCTTCCTTGCTTCCAGCCGCTGTGACAAGCATGACCTCATAATCGTATGGATAGAGCTCCATCAGGGTAATCTTCACCTCAGAAGCGATAAAGGCATCATACACCTGTCCGATGATAAGCTGTTGATTCATATGAATGTCGTGAAGCTTTAAGCTCGTACCGTCCAACAGCTGAAAGCCATCGATCGGGTCCGCTCCGACAGAAGCGAACAGAGCATCAATAAAGCTTTGCCCCCCGCCGATCGACACCTGTATCTTTCCTTCTTCATGAAGGTCCAGAAGCATTTGAACAGCCTTTTCAGCGACTAATGGATGACCCGGAACGGCGTAGATAATTGAATACTTTTCAGATTCGGAAACCAGTTCATGTACAATTTCTTCATACACTTGGTCGAACTTATCATGCTTTTCATATACAGAATCGAAGGATTGAAACTCTACTCCTTCTGCCATTAAATCCTTTACGACTGGATGCTCCTTCGTACGTAAGTATAGATGTGAGCTACTCTTTAGTAATCGGTACACTCCTAACGGGAGCTGTTCTATGTCTCCTGCACCTAAACCCACAATTGTTATTGTATGCATATTGATCTCCTCGCTACTTTTTATTCATTGGTTGTATGATATTCATGATCCTTACCCACTTACTACCAAACGGCAAGAAACCCATTTCTTCCCTTGAGAGGACATTTCCTCTTAGAAAAACAATCAGAAAGATAATGGCACCGATACAAGCTCCTCCTAATGAAAAAAGGACGGAAAGCTCTCGTTCAGGCATTCCTTTGTCTAAAAGTGTATCATACATCTGCAGGAATACCTGTAACACGATGGTCATGGCTGCTCCGCTCAGCACTAAGGTTCTATAGAAAGAAAAGGGAAAGAACCGGATAGGAAATAATCTCCTTAGCTTCAAGATCATCATACCGGTAATAACAGCTAAAGAACCGACCGTCGAGATGGACGCTCCCATAATACCCATGAGGGGAATGAGATAGGCGTTCCCGAGATATTTTAAGAGAATACCTATCAAAATACAGAATGCCGGGTAATAAATCTTACCTATTCCTTGGAAAATGCCTGAAAACGTAAGAATAAGACAGCTAAAGAAAATGGAAAGACAGAAAACGGCGATTACCTTTGAGCCCAATGCATTTTCGAATAACATCGTATTGGTAGGTACCATGATATTGATGATACCCAATGTAGCTGCAAATCCGATGGTAATGCTGATTTTAAGTGATAACTGACTGTACTCCCTTATCAAATTTTCTTTCTTTTTCAAGTAGGCACTTGTCACCAATGGAACGATGGTAAGGGAAATGGAGGTAGCCACTACTGTCCCCAGCTGGACAAAGGGCTGACCCCGGTCATAAATCCCCTTCCACGTTTTTCCTGACTCTGCTTCCATTCCAGATGAGGTCAGGAGAGAATACACATTCAAGGAATCAACAAACTGAAGAAGGACCAGAAGCATGGCACTTACACAAATGGCTGTTCCGTTCATTAATAACCGTGACCAAATGTGTAAATAATCAGGAGACAACCTCAGGGATTTGAGTGAAAAAAGCTTTTCTCTGCGTGCAGTCACTATGAGAAGTAAAACCAACAACCCTCCCAGTCCACCGGTTATAGAACCGAATAGCGCTCCGTTCCCCGCAATATACAGAGAATATCCTTGAGAAACTAAAATTGTAGAAAATATAAGTATCGTCGCCACTCTTACCATTTGCTCCGTCACCTGTGAAACAGCGGTGGGCACCATATCTTCCTTCCCTTGATAGTAACCCCTCAGAACAGAAAGGGGAGCTAACAACAGGAAAGATAAAGAAATGACTTGAATCAACGGTTTAAGGAATGGATCCCCCATCCAACGGGAAATCACGCCTGCTCCAAAGTACACGATAAGAAACCAGCTTAATCCAACGAGACATAGGAACATGAAGGAGGTGACGGCTACATTCTTCGCTCCTTCTTCATCTTCATTTTCTATTTTCTCGGCTACTAACTTCGAGATGATCACAGGAAATCCGTAGGTGGATAATGCAATGGCAATTCCGTAAAAAGGATACACCTGCTGATAGATATAAAATCCAATATCTCCAACAATATTTTGAAACGGCACCCGATATACTGCACTTAATATCTTCGTCACTAGTGCAGCAACCGTTAATACCATTGCCCCTTTCAAAAATTGATTGGAAGAGTACTTCTTACTCAACCAGTTTTCCTGCCTTTCTGTACCACTTTTTTCAATGCTCTTTGAGTCTGTTCAGGCAGAGAAAAAATCGTTTATGTACTGGTCATTTTACCATAAAGAAAGGTCTGTTTTCTCTTTGCAGCAGGCCAAAAATAAAAAAGAAGAGCGGCTAAGTGCCGCTCTTAGAAATTATTGCTCCATTTGTCTTGCTAAAAAGCCAGCTGCCGTTTCTACTGCCTTTTGTTCCACTTCGCCTACTGTACGCTCCTTCGAGAAGATCGCAACCGCGCCAATCGGGTCACCATTTGCGACTATCGGGGCTATCGTATAGGAAGCAAGTTCCTCACCGTGTCCATCGACAAGCTCAGCTTGTCCTTGTTGAGTGTGTAACAGAGACGTACGGTCATCCATAACTTTCTCAACCAGTTCACTGATGTTCTTATTTAAATATTCTTTCTTCGAAGCGCCTGAGATCGCAATTACAGCATCTCGATCACAAATTAACACAGCGCTTCCAAGGCTGTCGTATAATGCTTCGCCGTATTCCTTAGCAAAGTCACCAAGTTCACTGATTGGGGAGTATTTCTTTAAGATGACTTCCCCGTCACGATCGACGAAGATTTCAAGGGGATCTCCCTCGCGGATCCTTAATGTTCTACGAATTTCTTTCGGAATGACGACACGCCCTAAATCATCAATACGACGAACAATACCAGTTGCTTTCATCTATAGTTGCCTCACTTTCATCAGATGATTTTATTTGGCAATGTACCAACTTGTTATTGAATACTTTACCATTGTTGAGTTTAGTATCTTACAACTTAGAAGTTCTATACACATTCAGTTATTTTTTCTGTAATTTCACTAAAATTCTAATGCAGGTATCTTTTTCCATTCTTGGCAGCTGCATAAATACTAATACCCTTATCATAGTAAAGTAAAACAAACAACGCGTTTACATTTTGGTTACAGTATTATAACGAAGGTAAGAATTTCCGTATTTCATCTGATGAAAGCATATGAAGTTTTTATCATTATCAGGCGTTTTCTTCTACTTTTAACGCTTCATCTAAATGCTTAATGATGTCATAAGCCATATTAAACCACTTGGATGATTCCAGCCGTGAGGTATTAATCGATATTTTAAGCTTAGATCCTTCCATTCCGAGGCCCACAGCCCGGCCGTGTTTGTTGCATAAGTTAAAGACCTTGGATCCATCGATCTGCGCCGTTCCTTCCGGCGACATAAAGATGTTCACTGATTTCTTATCCTGCTTAATGGATTCAAGCTTTGTATTTTTGGCGTATATTTTCATTTCAGAGATTAAGAATAGATAGCCTACTTCCTCTGGATATTCCCCGAAGCGGTCAAGGATTTCTTCTTCCAGCTCTTCGATTTCAGGAAGAGAAGAGAGAGAGCGGAATCGTTTATACATTTCGATCTTTTGATGACCATCTTTAATATAGTCATCCGGAATATAGGCATCGATTTCGATATCCACTTCAAAGCTTGACTCCGGCTGTTTCGGAAGATCTCCTTTTCGCTCTTCGATGGCTTCTTTCAGCATTTGAGAGTACAAGTCAAATCCGACAGAATCAATAAAGCCGTGCTGTTGAGCTCCCAGAAGATTACCTGCACCACGGATCGTCAGGTCACGCATGGCAATCTTGAATCCTGAACCGAGCTCAGTAAATTCTTTTATCGCTTGCAATCGTTTTTCGGCGACTTCCGTCAGCACCTTATCTTTACGGTAGGTGAAATAGGCATAGGCCACCCTGTTCGAGCGTCCAACCCTTCCTCTTAATTGATAGAGTTGAGATAAGCCCATCCGATCGGCATCAAAGACAATCAATGTGTTCACATTCGGTATATCCACACCTGTCTCAATGATCGTCGTAGTGACCAGTACATCATACTCACCAGCAAGGAAGCTTAAGATCACGGCTTCGAGCTCGTTTTCACTCATTTGTCCGTGTGCATAGGCAATTCTCGCATCCGGCACAAGCATGGAAATTTCGTCCGCTTTTCTTTCAATATCCTCTACTCGATTGTATAGGAAATACACCTGACCGTTCCTGGCCATTTCTCTTTCAATGGCTTCTTTGATCAAAGCACCATTGTATTCCATTACATATGTTTGAACCGGGAATCGATTCTCCGGCGGTGTTTCAATGACAGATAGATCCCTTACTCCAAGCATCGACATATGGAGAGTCCGTGGAATCGGTGTAGCCGTTAAGGTCAGCACATCAATATTCGTTTTTAATTGTTTGATTTTTTCTTTGTGAGTGACTCCAAATCGCTGTTCCTCATCGATGATCAATAATCCGATGTCCCTGTATTGAATGTCTTTGGAAAGAAGGCGGTGAGTCCCCACTACGATATCCACGGTTCCATTCTTAAGACCCTTCGTTGTTTCCTGCTGCTGCTTTCGTGTTCTGAAACGACTTAATAATCCGATTTCAACGGGGAAGTCCTGAAAACGTTCCTTGATTGTTTCATAATGCTGCTGAGCAAGGATGGTGGTCGGCACGAGAATAGCGACCTGCTTTCCATCGGCAATGGCTTTGAAGGCTGCCCGAATGGCCACTTCTGTTTTTCCATAACCTACGTCTCCACATAATAACCGGTCCATCGGCCGTTCTCTTTCCATATCCTGCTTAATTTCACTTACAGATCGCAGCTGGTCATCGGTTTCTTCGTATGGAAACACCATTTCAAACTCTCTTTGCATGTCACCATCGGGGGAAAATGCATAGCCTTTTGCCGCTTCCCTTTCAGCATAGAGCTTAATGAGATCATCTGCTATATCCTGAACAGAGGATTGAACCTTCGACTTGACCTTCTTCCATTCACTTCCACCCAGCTTATAAAGCTTTGGATCCTTATTCTCTGAAGCAACGTATTTTTGGACAAGTTCAATTTGATCAACCGGAACATAGAGCTTGTCATTTCCCTGATATTTCACATGGAGATAGTCTTTGTGAACACCATTGATCTCCAAGGTTTCAATCCCAAGGAATTTACCTATTCCGTGATTCACATGAACCACATGGTCCCCCACTTTCAGCTCAGAATAGCTTTTGATTCTCTCAGCGTTTGAAAGCTTTTGCCTTCTGGGCTTCTTTTGGGTTTTCTTATTGAATAGTTCCTCTTCTGTAATAACGGCAAGTTTCTGAAGGGGAAGTTCAAATCCGTTCGTCAGGCTGCCGTTGATCATTTGGATCGTGCCCGTCAGCAGCTTATCCCCATCTTCCACAAAGGCGATTTCAATTTTATAATCGTCCAGTACCCTTTGAAGCTTCTTGACCCGTTCTTCATCCGGTCCCAGTAAAACAACGGTATATTTTCCTTTTTTCCAGCGGTCCAATTCTGCTTTTAAAACATTCATCTGCCCATGGAAATTCTGCATAGGCTTTGTAGAAACATTAAAGATATTCTGAGGGCTAGTATTGGGAATATGACGCAGGAAAAGAGAAAAGTACACCTTTGGCAACTTCGTGTTATTAATCAACTCAGAAAACGCATGGGATACAGGTACATCATGGATGATCTGTCCTTCTTGCAGCAATGAGGTATACCACTCTGCTTCCTCTTTCTCAAGGGACTCACTCATTTCCTGTACACGACTGAATTCGTCAAAGAAAATGACTCCGTCTTCAGGTAAATAATCTAGCAAACTACTAGGATGGTCATACGCCAGGGACAAGTACTTGAAAATTTGCTCAGGGACTTGTCCGTTTTCAAGCTGATCAACCTCATGACCTATGTACTCAGTCATCTTTTCCTTTACAGCTGCCGCTTTCACCTTCTTTAAACTGGCTGAAAGTCCAGCTTCAATTTCGCGGATGAGCTTTTCGATGTTCTCATAGCTCAATAAGACCTCTGTGGCTGGTCCTATTTCCATAGCGTTAAGTTTATCAATCGAACGCTGGTCCTCAACTGAAAAGATGCGAATCGAATCAATTTCGGTATCGAATAATTCGATACGGACAGGATTCTGGGACGTTAATGGGAATATATCAACGATTCCCCCGCGAAGGCTGAATTCACCAGGTGTGTTGACCATTCCTGTCCTCTGATAGCCCATTTGAACCAATTGATTTAATACTTCATCCAGATCGATATCTTCTCCCGTTTTAAAACGAATTTGATTCGTTTCCCACAGGGATTTCGGAGGAAGGATCTTTCTTAATCCTGCGACTGGAACGATATATACACCCGAATGATTCTGAGAAAGCTTATTCAACACTTCGATACGTTGAGCTCTCAGTTCCGGACTAGCCACACTTAATTCGGCTGCGATTAACTCGTTAGCAGAATATAAATATACTTCATCCTCGGATAGAAACTGAATGAGATCGTCATAGACTTTCTGGGCTTGAAACAAATTATGCGTGACCACTATGGTGGATTTATTCGTTTGTAAATAGACATCCGCTATATAAGCTGTTCGGGATGAGCCGGACAATCCTGCGACAAGCTGTTCCGATAATTGCTCCTCCACTCCAGCGATGATGGACTGAATTTCTTCACTTTGGTGAACCTGTTTTAAAATACCTTTCAAGTGTACGCTCCTCCCCTTTGGATCTTTCTATATAATCTCAACTGTAAACAGAAAAATGCTTTGGTTCTCCACCAAAGCGTTCTTACTGAATGATATGATCTAATTGATGATAGTCAGGGTTTCTCTCCAAACTCTCCTGACAATCTTCACAGATGGTCTTCACTTGGATATCTCCGTTGTCCTGATACTGAACCATGTGTAACCGTTCTTCATCTGACAGCGTATGAATCCCGAGCTGCTCTGAATGGACAGATACGTTTGAAAGTGTTCCAACATTTGTACCACAATGTCGACACTGATAATGGATCGCCATACCATTTCCCTCCATACACATTTATACATTTAGTATGAACCTGTTAGAGGGGAGTTATTCAACTCTTCACAGGAATGATGGAAGGTCACCAAGATTTTCAGTCCTCGAAATGTAGTATATGAATTCGTTAGTTGAATTTATTCATCACTTCGAGGAAAGGTTTATCAAACCATGTTTCACATGCTTCCACACTAGCAGAGATGACTTTATCCAACTCTCCTTGATCTTCCTTACTAAACCTTCCAAGCACATAATCCGGGACACTCATACCGTTTACAGGCCGATCAATTCCTATTCTAAGGCGATTGAAGTTTTGAGAGCCCAAATGAGCGATGGTTGATTTTATTCCATTATGCCCGCCGGCACTTCCCTTTTGCCTCAACCTTATCTTTCCTACAGGTAAATCCAAATCATCATAAATAACAAGCAAATCTTCATCTTCAATATTAAAATAATCCATTAGCGGAACAATGCTTTCCCCAGACAAATTCATATAGGTAAGCGGCTTTAATAAAACGATTTTTTCCCCTTTATAATGGTAGGTCCCATATACCCCTTTGAACTTTGACTGATTCAATGAAACCCCCAGTCGATCTGCTAAAGCATCTATAATAACAAACCCGATATTATGACGTGTCTTCTCATATTGTGATCCCGGGTTTCCTAGTCCAACGATTAATTTCATGTCTAACACCTCTTCTGACCTTATACCTCTAGAATAACGTAAAAAGCGCAACCTGCAAAAGGTTACGCCAAAAAATATTGATTTTTATTCTCCCTTTGATTCACTTGCTTCACTGGCCTCTGATTCTCTTCCTTCTTCATTCTCAGGGGTACCAGCTTCCTGCTCTTCACCGCTATCAATTTCTTCTTCCTGTCGTGGTGCAAGAATGGAAGCAATTGTACGGTCGTCCTCTTCATTTAGAGTGACACTATATTTGACACGGATATCACCGATCGTTACCGTTTCTCCAACTTGAAGTTCTGCAATATCAACTTCGATTGATTCCGGTATATCTTTAGGTTTAGCTGTTACAGAAACCTCATGCAGCGGCTGCTGTAGTACTCCGCCGTCCTTCACTCCTGCCGCTTCTCCCACAAGCTCAATACGAACATCCGCATCGATTTCCTGTGACATATTAACGGCAAGGAAATCTACGTGAGTAACGGCATCCTTCAAGTGGTCCTGCTGATAGTCACTTAAGATGACATTTTGTTTATTACCATCTACATTCAACGAAATAATTCCGTTTCTTCCTACTTCACGAATCGTTTTAATAAACGTAATGGCATCTACCATAATTGGTGTATTATCTGCTTTGTAGCCGTACACGACTCCAGGGATATTCCCCTCGTGTCTCAGCTTAGTTAATGATGAGCGTTTAAAATCTTTTCTGGTATTTGCTTTTAATTCAGTTGCCATGTCTAATCCAACACCTTCCCTAATCTTTTATGTTAGTTAAAGTTCTATATATAGTAATTACCCTAATGTGATTTGAAATAAACATAGAAAAATCAATTTATGACGGGAAGGGTGCTAAAGGAATGTTGTCAGATGGGCGTTTAAGAAAAGCTATTTTCGTAAAGTTTGTTGATTTAGAAAAGAAAGTAGTAGTTGATTTCCGCTCCAGGATGCTCGCTTTCCGAGGGGCTGCCGGTGAGCCTCCTCGGAAAGCCTCCGGGGTCTTACCTGTCCAGCTATTCCCGCAGGAGTCGAGCATTCTGCAGCGAGAATCAACTTTCTGAGCATGTATCCTTAACGGAAATCAATAATAACAAGAATATTAGCAAACAATCTCATTTAAGGTAAGTAGAGATTGAATTTCATTTTAAGGTAGAAGGATGATTTTTTTCTAGTTACATTGTTTTCTTGCGCACCTTGAAGCTCTGTCATGAAAATACTGTTAAAGATGGTAAGGGGAACTGCGCAGACTCCGGCGGATTTTGGTCGTGCCTAGACCCCGTTCAACTAAGCGGAGGAGGCTCGGCCGAACGCTAGCTGCAAGCGGAGCAGTTCCCCTCTCCATCCAACACACACTTATTGACAGAGCATTGGCAATCATAAGTTAAAAAAACAAACAAAAAGAAGAGCCTGTCTCAAATAATGGCAGGCTCTTCTTCATATGCACAAACTACAAATATTAATTCTTAATCAAAAAGCGTGCTGACAGATTGTTGTTCGTAGACACGGATGATGGCTTCACTGATTAGTGGAGCAACTGACAGCGACTTCACTTTACTGATCATTTTCTCTTCGCCTAATGGAATAGAGTTCGTTACAACCAGCTCTTTAATATTTGAATTTTCGATTCGCTCAATCGCAGGTCCAGAAAGAACCGGATGCGTACAGCACGCGAATACTTCTTTCGCACCGTTTTCCACCAACGCATTGGCTGCAAGCGTGATCGTACCGGCAGTATCAATGATATCATCGATCAAGATGGCGATTTTACCATCAATATTACCAACGATGTTCATGACCTCTGCAACGTTCGGTTTAGGACGGCGTTTATCAATGATGGCAATCGGCGCTTTCAGGCGTTCCGCAAGCTTACGGGCTCTTGTCACTCCTCCGTGGTCCGGAGACACAATGACAAGGTCTTCGTTATTGAATCCTCTTTCTTCAAAGTAATCCGCTAAGATAGGAACACCCATCAGGTGATCGATCAGGATATCAAAGAAGCCTTGAATCTGAGGAGCATGCAGGTCCAGTGTGATTACGCGGGTAGCACCGGCTGTTTCCAACAGGTTTGCCACTAATTTAGCCGTGATAGGCTCACGTGCTCTCGCTTTACGGTCCTGACGGGCATAACCATAATAAGGCATAACAATGTTAATCGTTTTAGCAGAAGCACGTTTCAACGCATCTACCATAATAAGAAGCTCCATCAGGTTTTCGTTTACTGGCTGACAAGTAGACTGAATGACGAATACATCACAACCACGGATACTTTCTTCAATGTTAATCTGGATTTCACCGTCACTAAAACGCTTAACAGAAGATTTCCCTAATTCAACTCCTACTTCATCCGCAATTTCCTTTGCAAGATGGTAGTTTGAATTAAGGGAGAAAATTTTTAATTTGGAATTAATATAAGAGTTTGGCATTGTGGACCTCCAATTATTTCTTATGATTTAGATTTTGTACGTAATTTTCTTTATTTACCTGGCGAGCTCTTGCAATCGAAAGAGACTCTCCTGGAACATCCTCAGTAATCGTAGAACCAGCAGCAATGTATGCACCTTTTCCTACTTTAACAGGCGCGACCAGATTTGAATTACAGCCTACAAATACACCATCTTCAATCTTTGTCATGTGCTTATTCTTTCCATCATAGTTCACCGTGATCGATCCACATCCAATGTTGACGTCACTTCCAACCTCTGCATCTCCAATGTAGCTTAAGTGGGATGCTTTACTTGCTTTACCGAAAGAAGCCTTCTTAATTTCAACGAAGTTACCAATCTTAACTTCATCTTCAATGGTAGAAGCCGGACGAATGTGAGCAAATGGCCCAATATGAACATCCGAACCGATCGAGCTGTCATGAGCAACAGATTGCTTCACAACTGTTCGGTCACCGATCTGACAATCCTTCACCTCAGAATTTGGTCCGATCATAGCATCTTCACCAATTGAAGTGTCGCCTTTAAGAACCGTACCTGGAAGGATAACCGTATCTCGGCCAATCGTCACATCGGCATCAATATACGTATTGTTTGGATCCTTTATCGTTACACCATTGCGCATATGGTATTCATTGATGCGCTTTTTCATCGTGATCTCTGCTTGAGAAAGTGCGACACGGTCGTTCACACCCAATGTCTCATCAAAGTCACCTGTTTGGTACGCACTTACGATTTCACCTTCAGACTGAAGAATCTCAATCACATCCGGTAAATAATATTCGCCTTGTACGTTATCATTCGAAACCTTTTTCAAGGCATCGAATAACGCTTTATTATCGAAACAATATGTTCCGGTATTGATTTCTTTCACACTTCGCTCTTCATCAGTTGCATCCTTATGTTCAACAATGCGTTCCACCAAGCCTTCCTGATTACGGATGATGCGTCCGTATCCATCAGGAGATTCAGTGTGACCAGTCAAGATAGTCGCTTTCGCACCCTGTCCTTCATGATGCTTCACTAACGCTTCCATCGTTTCTCCTTTAATGAGCGGTGTATCACCACATACCACTAAAGTAGTGCCTTCTAAATCACCTAACACATCTTCAGACTGCATAACAGCATGAGCGGTACCTAATTGCTCAGCCTGAAGGGCAAAATCACTCTTGCCTTCTAAATGCGACTTCACAAGCTCAGCACCGTGACCGATGATTGTGACAGTCTTTTCTATATGAAGAGTTGAAATTTGGTCGACCACATGTTCCACCATCGGCTTGCCACACACAGGATGAAGAACTTTGTAAAGCTTCGACTTCATTCTCGTACCTTGCCCGGCAGCTAATATAACGGCATATCGATTTGTCATTTTTGGTCCTCCAATAACCTTTTTATCCATAACGAATATATCCTAAAAACGTTATCATTTCAAGGATTCATATAAAAGTACATATATTTGTCATTAGAAAAGCGGAGGCGGCTTGGTCAGGCCCGACAAGCATAAGATGAATTGACCGGAAAGGCGTCCTTTGCCTTTTTGGTCAATTTAGCTTATGACCTCGAGGGACTAGCCGCCGGAGCTGGACAAGTAGAAAAGCGGAAGGGGCTCGCCCTGGGGCGACAAGCATAAGACGAGTAACCCGGAAAGGCGCCCTTTGCCTTTTTGGGTTACTTGGCTTATGACCTCGAGCCCCAAGCCCCTGGAGCTGGACACATAGAAAAGCGGAGGCGGCTTGCTCAGGCCCGACAAGCATAAGATGAATTGACCGGAAAGGCGCCCTTCGCCTTAGTCAAACATCTCTGCAAAAATTTTTTACCTTAGGATGCAAAAAAATATTAATTATAGGTTTCATCTATATAAAAATAGGGGTATACAAAAAACGTAAGAACCGCCACTTATAAATATCCTGCTCTGAAGACAAAAAAAAGAGCCTTACAAAAGTAGGCTCTTGATGCTATAGATCTAATTAGGAAGCCCCAGCTTCTTCTAACTCAACTTCTTCTAGCTCACCTAGACGGTGATACTCAGCTAAAACGGCATCTTGGATCTTGCCGCGAGTACCTGAATTAATTGGGTGAGCAATATCACGAAATTCCCCATCTGGAGTTCGCTTGCTTGGCATCGCTACAAATAAGCCATTGTTCCCATCAATAACGCGAATGTCATGAACAACAAATTCATTATCCAGCGTAATAGATGCGATAGCTCTCATGCGACCATCGGTGTTTACTCGGCGTAATCTTACGTCTGTTACTTCCATTCTGTTCACCACCTTTTTCCCTAGATGAAATCTACTCTATGTATTCAACGAATTATTTAGATATTCCTTCTTAAATTGTAAAATTTTTTGAAAAGTTTTATTTTTTATATCCAGTCATCTATTTCATTTGAACTACACTTCCTTTTTGACACAAAAAAACACCCGTGAATTTTACTTCACGAGTGCGATTACTTCGATCTCAACTAAGGCATCTTTAGGTAAGCGGGCTACCTCTACACAAGAACGAGCCGGCTTGTGATTACTAAAATATTCCCCATACACTTCATTGATCGTACCAAAGTCATTCATATCCTTAATGAATACAGTTGCTTTCACCACTGTTTCCAATGATGCTCCAGCTTCCGATAGTACGGCTTGAAGATTACGGAACACCTGATGCGTCTGTTCCGCTACATCCCCTTCCACCATAGTACCTTCTGCTGTCAGAGGTATTTGACCTGAACTGTAAAATAAATTATTTACGACAATCCCCTGTGAGTATGGACCAATTGCTGCTGGTGCTTGCTTAGTAGAAACTACACGCATATTAAATGCCTCCCCTTATGGTAGAAATGTTAAATTTGATTGAAAATAATTTCCTTCTGTCAATGAAATCTGTTTATCTTTTTCATTCACATCAGACAATTTTAACAATGAAACATAATCATCCACTAGTCGACCATCGATACTATTGGATTCAACTAAAACACCTATTCCGGATAAAGTAGCCGAGAACTCTTCCAATAAGTTCTTCATACCGTTGATGGTTCCCCCTGCCTTCATGAAGTCATCGACAACCAATACTTTAGACCCTTCCTTCAAACTTCTCTTGGAAAGAACCATGGATTGGATTCTCTTCGATGAGCCGGAGACATAATTAATGCTCACAGTCGAGCCCTCTGTTACGCGGCTATCCCGCCTTACAATGACGACTGGAACATTTAAGTATGAGGCAATTGCATTTGCAATCGGTATCCCTTTTGTCGCTACTGTCATGATGACATCAATATCTTTCTCGGCGAAAGCAGACGCCAGTAATTTCCCTACACTTTTCATAAGCTGAGGGTTACCCAGCAGGTCGGTCATGTATAGGTATCCTCCTGGTAATAAACGATCTGAGCTTTCCAGATGAACACAAAGCTCATCTATCATTTCTTTCGCTTCCTGACTGTTTACCTTTGGAACATATTTCACTCCACCGGCTGCCCCGGGAACTGTTTGAACAGTCCCCACGCCCCGTCCTTCAAATGTTTCCTTTACTATCGTCAAGTCCTCACTGATGGAAGACTTTGCAGAACCATACCGTTCAGAGAAAAAAGTTAAAGGAACAAGTTGGTGGGGGCGTTCTAATAAATAATGCGTCATATCAATTAATCGTTCACTACGCTTAAACTTCACCAAAGAAACCTCCTAAATCCGAATATTATAATGTAAATATATCATTAATATACGGATTTCGGCAAGAGCTCTTAATCTCCCAGCATGCGCACAGCGAACACTTGATCACAAAAACCTCTTAAACCATTATAGATTCGATGAAGTCTTGATTCATATTGCACTAATCCATATACCGTCGGTCCACTTCCGCTCATTAGCACAGCATCGGCACCAAAACGCTCCATTTGGTCCTTGATTTGAGCCACTTCAGGGTGCATATCCAATGTGACCGATTCAAGTACATTCCCTAGATTGGAGCATATATCATGATAATTTCCTTGTTCTAAAGCTGAAACCATGGCGTTCGTATTCGGATGTGTAATGTTTTTCAAATCCAAATTTTTATAAACATCAGCTGTCGAAACCCCTATTGTTGGTTTTGCTAATATGACCCAGCAATTAGGCGGGGCTGGAAGATGTTTGATCTTCTCGCCTCTTCCTGATGCTAGAGCCGTACCCCCGTAAACACAGAAAGATACATCTGAACCAATTTCGGAACCAAGCTCTGCCAGCTCATCCATGCTGAGACCTAAATCCCATAATCGATTTAACCCTTTTAAGGTTGCTGCCGCGTCACTGCTCCCGCCTGCTAACCCTGCCGCTACAGGTATCACTTTATCAATGGAGATTGCTACCCCTTTTTTGATATTCAACCTCGTCTTTAAAAGCTGGGCAGCCTGATAGGCAAGATTTCTTCCATCGTCCGGCACAAATCGATTATGCGAGAGAATCTTAATCGTATCATCAGAAAGATTCGTAAGCTCAATTCTATCTGCTAAATCAATTGTAGTCATAACCATCTCAACTTCATGGTAACCATCTGAACGTTTATGTAAAACATCAAGTGATAGGTTAATTTTTGCCGGTGCCTTCACTAATAACCTCATATCATCACCTTCTTACCAATACTCTTTGTTATATTGTATCATACACTTATTATTGAGAGTGTTAACTTCTAAACATACTCATACAAGTATGTTATTTTATCACGTAAAGTACTGATAGGAAAGATTGTCTTGTCTTTATTAAAACAGGGGCCACCTGAAAAGCACTACACTTTAAAGGCGACCCCCTGTATATGGTACTGAAAAAAGATGTAATCCTGTATGCGTGAAAAGAGTTAATGAGGACGATTTTCAGATAATTGCTGACTTGCGAGCTCAACTGCGCGCTTCACCATATTACCTGCATCCCGTGAAGTGATTCCACCCCAACCATCCTTCTGAACAACATCATAGAATCCCAATTCCTGAGCGATTTCTTCTTTTAATTGATCAGACATGATTCCTCTTCTTCTGCTCATAAGTTTACCTCCTTTAGATGTACCACACGTTTAGTATGTGTACAAAAGGATAAAACATAACAATGGAGAGTCCTAATCTATGTACTTCATGAAAATTGGACAAATAAAAAAGCAGCAAACGATTGTCTACTGCTGGCTAAAGATGATATTTCCTGTTGCTTCATCATAAAATGTTAATTGAACTGTCTCAGTGAGAACATCTGCATAGCTGTAAGAAACTCGTTCGAACGCATTCTCTTCTTGATCCAGTTGAACCACGAATACAGAAGGATACGTTTCGGCTAGAACACCTGAACGCTCAATTGTTTTTCGACGTCCACCGTTTGCTTTAAGCATTAAACGTTTCCCAAGATTAGAATCAAGGGATCTTTTAATGTCGGCTAATGTTTTTGGCATTTCGCTTCCACCTCACTATAATCAAATATAACACATTATGTAATTTTAGTCAAATAAATTTATTATTTTAACAAGAACAAGGAACACCTGTCAATATATTTTATTCAACAAAAAGTACGTTTTTTCTACACACCTAACATTCCCCAACCCTTGAAAAATTATGTAAACAATAAAAGTGGAGGGGCTTTGACCAGAGGCGACAAGCATAAGGCGAGCATGCCGGAAAGGCGCTTTTTGCCTTTTTGGCATGCTTGGCTTATGACCTCGAGCCTCTAAGCCCCGGAGCTGGATATCACTAAAAGCGGAGGCGGCTTGGTCAGGCCCGACAAGCATAAGACGAGCAACCCGGAAAGGCGTTCTTTGCCTTTTTGGGTTACTTGGCTTATGACCTCGAGCCCCAAGCCCCTGAAGCTGGACACATAGAAAAGCGGAGGCGACTTTGACCAGAGGCGACAAGCATAAAAGCCACTAAAAAACCCACCTTACTAATCTATACATCAAAACGCCAAATAGACCTTACAATTCACGCAGTAAATTGTAAGGTCTATTTGATTTTTGTCGAACATTCCCTAATCTTCGTGTGTAATTTTATATGGCATCCCTGTACGAAGGACACCCTTCGTCTCGATCCCGCCAAGCCCTTTGTCCCCTGTTAATGTATTGCGGATGACGTCCCACACATTTACCGAATCCTTAAACCCCGTAAAACAAATCTTAGCCACGATATAAACGGGATCCAGTGCATGAATATTGACTCTCGACGGAGAGCTCGCAAAATTGGCTCCAGCGTGGATCAATGATTCAAAGTGGGATTGACAAGCACCAGCAAAGATCACTAACTGATCCAAGTGTGGAGATTTGCTGCGTGCTTCACGCACGGCCTGAACAAAATATTTGGAATGTCGATAGGCGTTAATATCAGCTTTAGTCCCTTTCGCCTTGGAATAGGCATCGTGACCGGTCAAAACAATAATATTCGGTCTATATTTATCGATAAGCGACCCAATCTGCTCAGGCATCTCTGTCTCACTACAGTGAACACCTTTTACCGGGACACCAATTTTTTCATAAAGATCTAGACACTTTCTTAAATAGCTGGGATCTCCATCAAGATGAAGCACTTTCCCTGGAACCTGGAAATAGTTATAATCGTCTCGATAAGCATTCGTTACCTTGTATTCCTGCTTATACTTCAGAAGCTCTATATCCTGACGAAATAGGTCAAGAGATTGTTCCTCCTTTGAACGAAACTCCTGCGCAATACGTTCCTGCTCTCTAGGGTCCATCTTCTTCAAATCATGAAAAGGAGCATCCGCTATTAATCGAAAATCTTCACCATACAGTACTGCCGTTTTTTGGCCATCTATCATGCGGATATCTATCACCCTGAATAAAATATCACATTGATAGGAAAGGCGGCCTACGACATCATTGATTTCGATATTCACATCAGTCACTCCCGTGGGCTAAACATTCGTTAAATCAAAAAAGGAAATAAATAAGCCGAGGAGGATCAACGTTTGTCATATCCTTCTCAACACGTTCCTTATCCTTAATTAAGTAAATATTCCCTGTGATAACCTATGCAACCCTCTACTATTCGGTGTCAATAAAATGGGTCTCCCCTGCGGAGTACACGGGAACAAAAAAATGGCTAAACGCACTTTCACGTTTAGCCATCTGTCCAAGCTTTAATTAAAGTTCGGGTATAGCGCATCACTCAACCGACCGAATTCCTGTATCGACAGTGTCTCTCCACGGCGTGTGGGTTCAATCCCGGCTGCAGATAATGCCTCAAGGATCATGTCTTTCTTTTCCTTTCCTTGAGGAAGCTGACTGCTTAAATTGTTCAGGATGGTCTTTCTTCTTTGAGCAAAAGACGAGCGTGTGACGATAAAGAAGAAATCTTCACTGATCACCTCGACAGGAGGCTTCTCACGCTTCGTTAAACGGATGACGGCTGAGTCCACATTCGGTTGCGGCATAAAGACCGTTTTCGGGACAGTCATGACCATCTCGGCCTCTGTATAGTACTGTATGGCAATCGAAAGAGATCCGTACGCTTTTGTTCCGGGCTGAGCTGAAATACGGTCTCCTACTTCTTTTTGAAGCATGACACAGATGCCTCTGATTGGAAGACGCTCCATCAAAAGCTTAAGAATAATAGGTGTAGTGACGTAATAAGGGAGATTGGCCACTACCATAATGTCTTCGAATCCTTCAAATTCTTTATTAATAATGGCTGCTACGTCCGCCTCTAATATATCTTCATTAATGATTTTAACGTTTTTGTAAGGGGATAATGTATCATCCAGAATAGGAATCAGTCGCTGATCAATTTCAAATGCGACGACCTTTCCCGAGGTGCGCGCAAGATGCTCTGTTAACGCACCGATTCCAGGTCCAATCTCAATGGCTGCGGTTTTCTCAGATAACCCTGCGTATTCCGTTATGTTCTTGAGGATATTGGGGTCGATCAAAAAGTTTTGACCCAGGCTCTTTTTAAACGAGAAACCATACTTACCTAATATCTCTTTCGTGCGTATAGGGGTGGCAATATCTTTATGCATTTTCTTCCTCCTGAATAATTTCCATTAAAGCTTTTTTAAACTCTTCTCTTTGAATATTGAACATCCTTAATCGTTTATGCAGCTGTTTTCCATTAGTGTATCCGATTCTAAGCTTCTCACCAAGAGCAATTCTTCGATCTTTTGCTTGGGAACTGCCAATTAAGCCAGCATCAATTAGATCTTCTTTCGAAATGACTTCTTCCTGCTCAACATCCAGCACATGAGCCTCTCTTAAAGACTCTCTTATGATATTTGGCGAAGCATGCTCTACACCTATTCCTCTTCCTGACTTTGGCAGTGCATCCTTCTTATGTACAAAGGCATGCTTACAACCCGGTACCGCTTCACTCACAATCTTTCGGATACGTTCACCCGGGTAGTCCGGGTCGGTAAAGATGATTACGCCTCTTTTTTCCTGGGCGTGTTTTATTTTTTCTATAGTAGCCGGAGACACAGCAGAACCATTTGTTTCAATCGTATCTGCATTGACAGCACGTTGAATGGCTACCGTATCATCTTTTCCTTCCACTACGATGATTTCTTTAATTTTCATAATTCCTCCAAAAAAATTGAAACTTTTCTGCTTTCATTTTCGTCTAATCATTGAAGACCTAAAGCTATTATAACGGTTTTTACTTATAAATAAAAAAAAGCAGGAGAACACCCCTGCTCTTAGTTTAATATTTTTACTTTTATTGTTTTTCTTCCCCAACGATAGGCATCTGATTTAGACGGGAAGAATACATCGATTTTGTTCCCTTTGATTGCGCCACCCGTATCTGCAGCTACGGCATAGCCATAGCCCTCTACATATACCTTTGTTCCTAAAGGAATGATAGAAGGGTCCACTGCAATCACTTTAACATTCGGATTTGATTTCAGGTTGATTCCTGTAGCTGTATAGCCTGAGCATCCGTTACATGATGCTGTGTAAGCTGTAGAGCTCACATAAAACTCTCTTCCTCCACTTGGAGCAGCTGAGGCTGTTGCAGATGAATTAGATGATGAACTTCCACGTGAAACTTGAGCCACTAAAACCTTTGTTCCGACATTAATGATTTTATCCTTGCTTTCTTTCACTACTTTTTCACTAACTAATTTTCTGGAAACCTCTTTGCCGTTTTCTTTCACAACTTCAAATTTCTTTTCTACCAAGCCGTTTTTACCTTCTTGAACGACCTTCTCTTTTCCTTTTGAAAGATCGGAATCCTTCTTGGAAATAACGGTGAAATCCTTTGTCTCTTCCACTACATCGGTGACTTTTTCAACTCGAACGACATTTACGACATCATTTGCTTTAACAACTTTGTCTAAACTTGGTTCAACACGGTCTGATTTATTTAGTGTAATTCCTTGTTGCTTTAAAAAGTCAGCGACCGTAGTCGAAGTAGACCATACCTTTTGTTCTTTTCCGCCGTTCACAAGCTTAAGTGAAAATGCGGTATCAATCTTCACGTTCATGTCCCCTGTTACTTTTTCTGATAAGCCGGGTTTGACCTTATCATGTTCTCCTACTTTAATTTCACTTTCAGAGAGTAACTCTTTTACAGTATCAGCAGTCGTCCAGACCTTTTTCGCCTGATCCCCTACTACTACTTCTACCTGTTTTGCCGGTTCCCAAACAATGTTCATGTTATTTGAGACCTTCGTATTCCCCGAAGGGTACAAATAGTCTTGTGAGCGGTTTGAAATCTCTAATTCTTTTAATATATCTTGAATTGTATTCGCATGCGTCCTAATCTCTTTTTGCTCGCCGTCTAAGGTCAATGCCACAGTGTTTTTAGATCCTTCATAAAAAAGAATTCCAAATACAGCTGCAGATGCTACCAATGTTCCGATTGTAACAATCCATTTCCTTCGACTCAAAGACTTGGAAAACAGGCTTTTCATGGTTTTAAACTTCATGAAAAACGCCTCCTTTTCTCGGAGTGATTATATAGAGTAATCCAGTGACTGTCAACCCTTACTTCTTTTAACTTAATCTAGCAAAATATTGAAACCCAGGGAACATAAAACATATTATGCATAAAAGAAGTGAAAAAGAAAAGAGAGAGTTATCGACATGATTATCCTATGAAACAAGAATCCTATGTAGAACTTTTTGTTTTTATTAACTATTTGGACAAGCTCTCTCAATTCTCGACAAAATCTGATGTCAGTTTATGTTGAATAACTTTTTTGCATTTTCGGTAGTTATGTTCTCTACTTCTTCTAATGATACTTCCTTAAGCTCAGCAATCTGTTCTGCTACCAGCTTCACGTATGCAGGTTCATTTCGCTTCCCTCTGTTCGGGTGAGGTGCTAAATAAGGACAGTCTGTTTCGATCAGAAGCTTTTCCAATGGAATTTCTTTTGCTACTTCTTTTGGCTTTTTCGCATTTTTAAATGTCACGGGACCTCCCAGAGAAATGTAGAAATTCATATCCACACATTCTTGAGCAATTTCAGGACTTCCGCTGAAGCAATGCATGATCCCTCCAACTTCCTCTGCTCCTTCTTCCCTCAGGATATCCACTATATCTTGTGTAGCATCACGGTTGTGTATAATAATTGGGAGTTTTACCTTTTTAGCTAAATGAATTTGTTTTCGAAACACTTCTTTTTGAACATCTTTCGGTGATTTATCCCAGTGATAATCGAGTCCCATTTCACCTATGGCAACTACTTTAGGGTGGTTTGAGAGCTCTTCTATCCAAGCTAAATCTTCATCCTTCATATCAATTGCATCCACTGGGTGCCAACCGATGCTGGCATATAAAAATTCATATTGCTCAATGAGCTCCATTGCCCGGTTAATCGTTGGACGATCAAAGCCGACGACCACCATCTTTTCAACTCCAGCTTCTCTTGCTCTTGAAATTACCTCCTCCAGATCTTCGTCAAATTGTTCAGCATTCAAATGAACATGTGTATCAAATAGCATGTAAGACACTCCTTGTAATAAAGATAAGTTTAATATAAAAAAGCATGACAAGCATCACATTCATGTAACATTCATATTACATATTATGGTTTCTGTGGATATTTTTTATTACTCCTGTTTCATTTGCAGTTACTCTACATTCTATCTCCTTTAGTCACAGAACCAAAACAATCTGTTTCTTTCTATATCACTGTTTTCTAAATATAGTAATGAGTTTATGAAACACCTAATATAACAATTGTCATTACATATTTTTATTTTTTTAATATAATAAAGGGATGTTCCACGTGGAACATCCCTTTATCGACAAAAGCATAAAAAGCTTACTTATTTCACTTTTGTTCCATTTGGTAAAGACTGATCGATGGAAGCGAGAGACAGCGTTCCATTTTCTTCACCAGCAAGAATCATTCCTTGTGAAAGTTCTCCACGCAGTTTTACCGGCTTCAAGTTTGTCACACAGATTACTTTTTTTCCAACCAGTTCGTCTGGCTGATAGAATTTAGCAATTCCTGACACAACTTGTCGTTTTTCAAAGCCAAGATCCAATTGTAGCTTTAGCAGTTTATCCGCTTTTTTAACGGGCTCAGCTCCAATGACTTCCGCTACTCGAAGCTCAACTTTCATGAAATCATCGATTCCGATTTCCTCTGATACTTCTTTAGCAGGCTCCTTCTTTTCTTCGACAGCAGGAGCAGACCCTTGCATTTTTTCTTTGATGAAGTTTACCTCTTCCTGAAGTTCAAGTCGCGGGAAAATCGGTTCTCCTTTTTTCACCACTTCCGTTCCTGCCGGAATAGCCCCAAAACTTTCCAAGCTTTCCCATGTGTGCATTTTTTCATCATGAAGGTTCAATTGTTCAAATATTTTCTTAGGAGTTCTTGTTAGGAACGGTTGTAAAAGAACAGCGACTCTTCGTAATGATTCAGCTAAATGACTCATCACACTGCCGAGCGCTTCTTTTTTGCTTTCGTCTTTAGCAAGGGACCAAGGCTGAGTTTCATCAATATATTTATTCGTGCGGCTGATTAACTGCCACAGACTTGACAAAGCTACAGAAAACTCCATGTTTTCCATTGCTTCTTCATATTTATTCACTGTTTCTTTGTTCATATCCAGAAGGGCTTGATCGAATTCACCGTTAGAATCAACATAGGTTGGAATAACTCCATCAAAATACTTATTGATCATGGCCACTGTACGATTTAACAGGTTCCCTAGGTCATTCGCTAAGTCGAAGTTGATGCGTTCAACAAATCCTTCAGGCGTAAAGACTCCATCAGAACCGAATGGCACTTCTCTTAAAAGGTAGTAACGAAGAGAATCAAGGCCGTAACGATCAATAAGGGTAACAGGATCGACTACATTTCCTTTTGATTTAGACATTTTTCCGTCTTTCATGAGAAGCCAGCCATGAGCGAAAACCTTCTTAGGAAGCGGAAGATCTAAAGCCATTAACATGATCGGCCAATAAATCGTATGGAATCGGACGATTTCCTTTCCGACCAGGTGAACATCCGCTGGCCAGTACTTTAAGTAATTTGTATCTTTCTCACTGCCGTATCCCAGAGCTGTAATATAGTTGGAAAGGGCATCGATCCACACGTAAATGACATGCTTGGGATCTCCCGGTACTTTCACTCCCCAGTCAAACGTTGTTCTAGAAACAGCCAAGTCTTCTAAACCAGGTTTGATGAAGTTATTCACCATCTCATTCTTTCGGGACTCAGGCTGTATGAATTCTGGGTTTTCTTCATAATAAGCAAGAAGGCGGTCAGCGTATTTGCTCATTTTGAAGAAGTACGATTCTTCCTTCACTTTTTCAACGGGTCTGCCGCAATCAGGACAGTTTCCGTTTTCTAATTGACGCTCAGTAAAGAAGGATTCACATGGTGTACAATACCATCCTTCATACTGGTCCAAGTAAATATCACCTTGTTCGACAAGCTGATGGAAGATTTTTTCCACAATATCCTTATGACGCTTCTCAGTCGTACGGATAAAGTCATCATATGAAATGTCCAGTTTTCCCCATAAATCTTTAATTCCACTAACAATTCCGTCTACATATGCTTGAGGAGTAATTCCTTGTTCCTGAGCTTTACGTTGAATTTTCTGTCCATGCTCGTCCGTTCCTGTCAGGTACATTACATCGAATCCACGCATTCTCTTATAACGGGCCATTGCATCACCAGCTACCGTGGTGTAAGCATGTCCAATATGTAAATTTCCACTTGGATAATAAATCGGTGTTGTAATATAGAAGGTGTTCAACTTTTCTTCCACTTTCCGTTCCTCCTCTTTTTTTCTACCCCCATAAAGCCATAGGGGCATCCGTATGGTTTATAGTGGCATAAATGTTACGTACATCCATTATCTGCGCCTTACCTATCATCTTAACCTCTTATCTCATCAAAATATACCTAAAATAAAGGGTTTCTGCAACTAAACAATGTTGAATCTTGAAATTGTCGAAACAAGTGAGGTTTTTTGTCTAATTTTGTCGAATATATGCATTTTATAAAGATAATTCGACATTACTTTCACTTATTACTTTCATTACAATAATATTTAATTGGTAATACATTTTTTTACAATAAAGCGTAAAGCTTATTAAAACAACACTTTTTCATCCATTTTTTCTTAAAAATTTACAGATATAATTATTGACGATATTCCTAATCGTTGGTATGATAGAAACAACAAAAGAAATTTGTCGAATATTGACGAACTAGAGAGAGATAAATAATATTTATTTGGAGGAGATTTTCAAATGAAGTCTACAGGTATTGTAAGAAAAGTTGATGAATTAGGTCGAGTCGTTATTCCAATCGAATTACGTCGTACATTAGGTATCGCTGAGAAAGATGCTTTAGAAATCTATGTAGATGACGAAAGAATCATCTTGAAGAAATATAAGCCAAGCATGACTTGCCAAATCACTGGTGAAGTTTCTGATGATAACATCAAGCTTGCTAACGGTAAATTGGTTCTTAGCCGTGAAGGTGCAGATCAATTACTAAAAGAAATCCAGGATTCACTACAAACAAAATAATTGATGTTAACATATCAAAGGCCTGAGTGACTAGACTCAGGCCTTTTTTTATTTGTATCTCGGCATTATCCTATTCAACATGATAAGCTTGATAAACTTCGCGTTTTGGAAGGGAGCGTTCTTTTGAGACTTGTTTGATGGCTTCTTTGGAGGTCATGTTTTTTTCGTTCATGTAATGCTGCACATGGTCCAGAAGCGAGTAGTTGCTCCACCAGGCGTCTTCCTCTTCTTTTTCCAGCGGACCCGCTCCCTCAATTAATAAGCAGAATTCGCCTCGTACTTCCCCATCGTTTGCCCATTCCATTACTTCTTCCAGTGATCCACGGATGAATTCCTCGAACTTCTTCGTGAGCTCACGACAAACCACGATTTGTCTATTTCCCAGAGCTCCATATAGCTCTTTTAATGTTTCTTTTAGTCTGTGTGGTGATTCATAAAGGATGAATGTATCTTCCAGCTTTTTAAGTGTATCCAGTTCCGCTCTTTTATCTTTCTTCCCTCTATGTAAAAACCCATAGAAATAAAATGGCTGCGGATCCAATCCTGAAGCGATCAAAGCCGTAAGAGCAGCGTTCGCCCCCGGCAATGGAATGACAGCAATTTCGTGTTCGATTGCTTCTTTCACCAGTTCATAACCTGGATCCGAAATGGATGGCATTCCTGCATCACTTACAAGGGCAACGAGCTCGCCTCTTTCCATCCGTTCAATCAGCTTCTGTCCGCTCGTTTCTTTATTGTGCTCATGATAGCTGATGATAGGCGTATCAATTTCAAAGTAATTACATAATTTTTTTGTATTTCTTGTATCTTCGGCAGCAATCACTGCCGCTTCCTTCATCATGCGGATTGCGCGGAACGTCATATCCTCTAAATTCCCGATCGGTGTAGGGACAAGATACAAGCTTCCTTTTTCACTATCTTGAAAGCTTTTTTGCTGATTCATTGATTAGCTCACCTTCTCATTTCCTTAGTCCTTATCTTCATTCTTTCCAAACAGCATATCATATACTTCCCGTGAATATCTGTTCTGTTCATCGTACACATAAAGGGGAGGAAGAATTTTTAGGTCCGGTTTCCCATCTTTTATTCCTTCTATTAAGATGGTGTTGGCTTCTCTTCCTGGCTTCGGATATACAAAGCGCAATCGCTTCGGCTCGAGACGATGCTTCCTCATTAACGATAGAATGTCCATCAATCGACCTGGACGATGGACGAAGGAAGCTTTTCCTCCTTGCTTCAGGAGATAGCTTGAAGCTTTGATGGTATCCTCAAGGGAACAAAGGATTTCATGACGGGCGATCGCATAGTGCTCATTTACGTTTCTTTTATCACCGGGCGGAGTGTTAAAGTATGGAGGATTACATGTTACGACATCATAATGAGAATGATGTAAGAGCTGATCGATCTCCTTCACATCCCCCAGCTTCATGGATATTTGATTTTGACGACCATTATACTGAACACTTCTCTGTGCCATATCAAATAATCTTTCCTGAATCTCCACCCCCGTAATTTCAACGTTGGTTCTCGCACTTAGTAATAAGGGGATGATGCCGTTACCCGAACATAGATCAACCACTTTCCCTTTGTGAATCGGTAAATAGCTGAAATGGGCCAATAGGACAGCATCTGTTGAAAAGGAGAAAACAGATGGACTTTGGATGATCCTCATGTTTTCAGCCAATAAATAATCTAAACGTTCATCTTCTTTTAACTCGACCATGCCTTTCCTCCACTTTTCCTTCTATTATATATTGTTTCGATATGAATCACTAAAAAGGACCAATCCCATTTTGTATGGATCAGCCCTTTTTAGTCTGTATTCTATTCTATAGAGTGTAGGATAACAGGGATATTTATTCTTTCCTTATTTCTTGTTTAAGAAAGAGAGGCAGAATAAACAATCTTCATCCTTCCGTGGACTTCCAAAATGTATATTACAAATATGAAATCCTTCCTGGTATAATCGAGCAAGGTTGTCATACCCTTCTCCTATATCCAGTGTTTTATCTTCTAAGTCTGACTCACCCGTTGTACCCGCATCGCTGTTTGTTTGTACCTTTTTTGGTGAGTTCTCTGTTTGTTCCAGTCTGCGGCGCAAATGCTCATTTTCAAGCTTTAGAGAATTATTCTCTTCTAACATTTCAGCTAGACATTGTTTGAGCTCACCTAATTGATGATATAAATGACCAATTTGTTGTTCCATATTACTGACTGAATCAAAGAACTCTTTTTTATCCACGACACTACACCCCGTTACTCTGTGGCTTGGAATGATACGGCACCCACGTTCATGATTTCATCTAATGTAAATTCCAGAACCCGCTCTTCTTCTTTAATTTCCACTTGAAGAATACGTTCCAGAATATTAAGACCTACCACTTTACCTTTTCCATGAGGTGTCTTAATCACTTCTCCAATATCAGGTAATTCCGCTTTCGCTGTTTCATACTCGTCGTTCTCGTATTTCAGACAGCACATTAAACGTCCGCATAAACCTGAAATCTTCGTTGGATTAAGGGATAGATTTTGATCCTTCGCCATCTTGATGGATACAGGCTCAAAATCACCTAAAAAGGTAGAACAACATAACATGCGGCCACAAGGACCAATACCACCCAGCATTTTTGCTTCGTCTCGAACGCCAATCTGACGAAGTTCTATGCGCGTACGGAAAATGGAAGCTAGATCTTTTACTAGCTCTCGGAAATCAACTCGTCCATCAGCCGTAAAATAGAATATGACTTTGTTACGATCAAATGTATACTCTACATCTACCAGTTTCATATCTAATTGATGCTGATTAATTTTATCACAACATACATTGTAGGCTTCCGTCGCAGATGCTTTGTTCTCATCTACGATTAATCGATCCTTTTGATCAGCGATACGAATCACTTTTTTCAATGGAAGCACTACATCATTTTCTCCGACTTGCTTTCTCTCTACGACTACTTTTCCAAATTCGACTCCGCGAACGGTTTCAACGATTACATAAGAATCTTTCTGAATATCCAATTCACCCGGATCGAAATAATAGATTTTACCCGCTTTTTTAAAGCGTACACCTACAACATCGTACAAAGGACCATCACCCCTGCAGTTTTAGCATAAGCTGTTCTACTAGCAGCTGCGAATTCATATTGGCGTTTAACTTGCGTTTTGCTTCAAGTATCGCCGTCATATTAGTAGAAAGACGATTGGTAGATACTTGAAGTGCGTTTGATTTCCAGTTTTCCTTTTGGTCCGGGTACACGAGCTGTTCTTCTTTTCCTAACTGGATATGAAGTAAGTCTTTATATATTAGAAGTAAAAGATCTAATGCTCGATCGACTTGATCTTTTTCTTTGAAGTGCTGTACAAAATCCTCTTGTATTTTGACCATTGCTTGGAAGGGACTTTTTTGGAGGACTTCATATAATTTTAACACTATTATTCTTGCTTGTGCAAACCACTCATTTTGACATATTTCTACAGCTTCCTCATAATGGTTCGTCAAATTGGCTGCCAGCGTTGCAAAATGGGGTGGTATCCCCTCTTCCAATAACTGTTTCGTCAACTGTTCTTTCGGTAACGGCTTGAACGAAATCGTCTGGCACCGTGAAAGAATAGTAGGTAATATGCGATGAATATTTTCTGTGATCAGAATCGCTGTTGTATCAGCTAACGGCTCTTCAAGAAACTTAAGCAGGCTATTAGCCGCATTCGCTGTCATCTTATCTCCATGAACAATAATGTAAATCTTCTTCTTGGATTCTACACCTGTTTTCGAAAATTCTTCTTGCAAACTTTTAATCTGATCCTTCTTGATCGAAAGACCGTCCGGTTCTACCAGATGCAGGTCCGGGTGATTCCCATGATTGATCCTTTTGCAGTTGGAACAGCTTTCACAAGCCTTTCCATCTGCGCGGTTCACACATAGCAATGCTTTTGCAAACAGGATGCTCATTTCTTTCTTTCGTGTCCCTTTTTCACCCTCGAATAAATAAGCATGAGCGACACGATCCTTCAAAATACTATTCTGAAGCATCTGAAGGACGACTGGCTGAAATGTTTGTATCTCTTCAAACAACATGTCTTAACATCACTCTCTTACATATAAAGATTAATAAGCAATCCCTTTATTTCACCGATTTTCCCTAATATATCAATGGACTTCTTTTCTTTATCCAATACATCTTCCGTCAGTTCAATAAGCTGTTGGTCGATGGTCTCTACTATATTGAGCTTTCTGCCTTCACCATATTGATTCCACGTATGAGATTGCTTCAAATCCATCCCGAAATCTACGGCCTCACGCACAAATTTTTTGACCACTGTTTTATATTTAGCAAGATCTTTAAATGATCTTGACTTGGCTAAACGACTACCGGCATCTTCTATTGTAACGAGCAGTTTACTGAGCTGTTTCATCTGCATTTTCTGATCGTGCTTATGAACAAGCTGCCCGAATTTAACTTGACCTGTTCCATTAGATTTCTGTTCTTTCGTTACTTTATCTAAGGAAACCCGATGGTCCTGGTTAATTTTCATAAGTTAAACCTCACTTTAAAACTGATGGAATTGCTCTACAGGAAGAACGAATACGGTCGCCCCGCCAACGGCTACTTCAACAGGGTAAGGCACATATGAATCTGCATTCCCACCCATGGGAGAAACAGGAGCTACCATCTGATCCCGTGACTGACAGTTTTCTTTAATAACCTGTAACGCTTTATCTACACGAATATCTTCTGTACCAATAATGAATGTGGTATTCCCGGACTTTAAAAAACCGCCTGTACTGGCTAATTTTGTCGAACGAAAATTATGTTCCATCAGGGCATTAGACAAACGATTGCTATCTTTATCCTGTACAACTGCCATAATTACCTTCATTAATCAATTCCTCCGTTTTAAAGCCATTTACTTCCTTCTATTATATCATTGAACAGGATCTACATACATGTTTCATATAAAAAAGAGACGGACTTCTTAGCACCAATTTTTGCTTAGAAGTCCGCCTGTTTCTTTTAACTAAACTTACTTATTTAAGTAATCGGTCACGATACCATATGCATCACCAAATACAGCTTCTTTGCTCTGGCTGGCATCGATGACTTGAATACGATCAGGATATTGTTTCATTAACTTCTGATATCCTTCCCGGACTCTCGTATGGAAATCAACCGATTCCAGATCTAACCGGTTCACTTCTCTTCCATTATGTTTCGCAATTCTCTTTAACCCTTCTTCGGGGTCGATATCAAAATATAACGTTAGATCCGGCATCTTATCTTCAATCGCAAATTGATTGATATTCATGACCTCTTCCATACCGATTCCACGGGCATTCCCTTGATAAGCAAGGGAACTATCAATAAAACGATCACAGATCACTATCTTTCCTTCTTCAAGGGCGGGAATCACTTTCTCAACCAAATGCTGTCGTCGCGCAGCAGCATATAAAAGAGCTTCCGTCCGTTTATCCATTTCCGTGTTCCCTGTATTTAAAATGACTTCTCTAATCTGTTCGGCGATGGAAATGCCTCCAGGCTCCCTCGTCTGAATGACTTCGTGGCCGTCCTGTAATAAACGGTTAAAAATTTCTGTTAATATCGTTGATTTACCGGCCCCCTCAGGACCTTCAACTGTAATAAACAATCCTTTTGACATGTCTTTCCCTCCACTTGCTTATCGGTACACAAACACACGGTTTTCATCTAAGCGGTGATGACCTTGAATGTTTGCCTTATTCTTTACATACTCTGTTAAACGTTCAATGGCGTGAGAGGTAATTCGTTCTCCTGGTATCAACAGAGGAATTCCCGGAGGATAAGGTGTGACCATTCCCGCTGAAATTTCTCCTTCTGCTTCGTCAATGGCAATGAGTGCTTCCACTTTCTCTTCCATCTCCTCAAAGCTTAATGCCAAAGTAGTAAAAAACTCTTGGCTATTTGAACGATTTGGTTCATGATTGTTTCTCTTTTCTATAATCGGTTCATTCCCTATAGCCTTACAAACTCGGCCGATCGCTTCATTATAAGGAAAAGAACGATCTTTCTTCAGTAACGGAAGGATCAGTAATACATAATCGGGGTCAGCAAGCTCTGGGTAAATTCCCTCTGACTCCAATAACTGTTGAAGAGCATATCCTGACCTTCCCTCCAGTCTCATGACAAGCTTTAGTGGATCGTCCGTCCGCTTTACAATGAGTTGAGGATGAACCCCCTCCAATGCTTGTACAAACTTATTGATCTCTTTCAGGTTTTGATCCCTTTCTTCTTGTGTAAAAGTCCCTATATAGGACCTGGCATAGTCAAGGGATGCCATAATCGGATACGATGGACTACTTGATTGTAGCATAGTTAAATACTCTTTCACCTTACGCTCACTCACTCTGAAGCTTGTGATGTGTAAATACGACCCCATCGTCATGGCCGGCAGCATCTTATGAGCCGAATGGACGACAATATCCGCACCACATTCAATTGCTGACTCCGGAAAAGGGCTGCCCAATGTAAAATGAGCACCATGTGCCTCATCAACGATACACGTTACATCATGTTTATGTAATTCCTCAATTATTTTATCGATATTGTAAGTAAACCCATAATAAGTCGGATAAGTGAGCACACACGCCTTCACACAGGGATATACCTTCAATGCTTCCTGCATAGCATCCAGACGCATACCAAGGGCGATACCCTCGTCGGTCCACTCTGTTTCTATTAATATAGGCACAGCCTTAGCAAGCTTGATTCCATTCAATACAGACTTATGACAATTCCTTTGAACGAAAATGAGATCTCCCGGTGAGCATGAAGCAAGAATGGCAGCAATATTCCCAACCGTACTTCCGTTCACTAAAAAATGACTCTTCAACGTCCCATATACATCCGACAGCAAGTCCTCCGCTTCACGAATCGCCTCATGGGGATCATGTAAATCATCCAATCCGCTTAACTCTGTAACATCGGATTGATAAAATGGTTGTTCGTCCATCAATAAACCATTTTTATGACCCGGCACATGAAAAGAGATTGGCTTGGCTGACAGATGCTTCTCTACCGCTTCAATAAGAGGGGTTCTCCTCTGATCTTGTTTCATACTCAAAATCTCCTCAAAATAAATATCCACTCATATCGTATCACAATCACGCTGTTCAATGCCCCAAGGAACAAGGAAAACTTTTTACCTATTAATATCAAAAAAAAATCATAACCAATTATATTTCCTGGTTATGAATAGATTTGAGGAGTATTCACTTTTTTTAATCGTTGAACGAATGTTTTATACAAAGGATCATTTGTTTCTGTCTGAACCATTTCTTTCTCACATTCTGTGCAGATAAACGATGTGTATAGATGGATTCCAACCTTCTTATCAACGTGACAAACGATACACTCTTCTAAAGCCGCCTTACGCTCCGGATTTAACATAGGGCTCTCCACCTCCATACAGCCTATTCTGCCTCAAAACCACCAATTGTATACATTATTTCAAACTTTTAAACTGACAGAATAATCAAGTGTAATTTATCTTATGTTACAATCGCCCTGTCTGTGTATGTCTCTATAAAAAAGATTGTGGAAAAAAGATATTGAGTGAGATTCAGGTGGGGAGTAGTGTGGCTAAGGTCATTTTAAAGGAAAAGTATATATTGGTGGGATATGGATTAGTTATGATCATTTTTGGGAGGTGGAAAGTTAATTATTATATGTGGTTGGATAGTGGAATTGGTATGTGTGTATGTGCGGTATGTGCGTATAGAAAGCTATGAAGCTTGAAAAATCGTATGAACTAGGTTGTTTTTGTGCGGAAATGTGACCAAACTTGGACGTTTGCCTGTTTTATCGGGGCTAGGTACCGTTTGTGTATGTATTCATTTGTCTTGATATGTGATTATTGCGTCGTTATTTTAATTTATGCGTCGTTTTAGACCTTTATTGCGTGATTTTTTCATTTTATGCGTCGTTTTCATCCTTTTTTGCGTCATTTTTTTATTTTATGCTTCTTTTTCCATATTATCACATCAAGTCTCTTTCAGGATTGCATACAAAAACGGATCTTCATCTAAGATTAACTGTATAGAGATAAGTGCCTGGATTCACCGTCGAACAACATTTCTGATGAATAAACAAAAAAAGCAGCCCCTAAGAGCTACTCTTTCTTCACATTTGCCTGGCGACGTCCTACTCTCACAGGGGGAGATCCCCCAACTACCATCGGCGCTGAAGAGCTTAACTTCCGTGTTCGGCATGGGAACGGGTGTGACCTCTTCGCCATTGTCACCAGACGACTATTCAATTGAAGGGTTGTTCCTTCAAAACTAGATAAAGAATTGATGTCAAGAAAGCCGAATATCGACCAATTGTTGTTCATTTCATAAATGACTCTTTGTGGTTAAGTCCTCGATCGATTAGTATCAGTCAACTCCACATGTCGCCATGCTTCCATCTCTGACCTATCTACCTAGTCATCTTCTAGGGATCTTACTCACATACGTGATGGGAAATCTCATCTCGAG
>Ga0209295_1000208_pt1 | contig 47451 bp, 36 predicted proteins | sample Porto_5metaG_FD_187428 | JGI IMG/M metagenome (GOLD analysis project Ga0209295, IMG submission 187428) | Marine algal microbial communities from Porto, Portugal - Porto_5 metaG (SPAdes) (version 2) | ecosystem: Host-associated > Algae > Red algae > Unclassified | place: Portugal: Porto... | reverse complement strand
TATACTGCATTTCTTATGCTGCTCAAAATGACTCGACGTCTAAAATAAAATAAATTGTAGGACACATTATGCAAACCATTTTACTTGTTCCCATTAGTCGCGGTATCGGTGTGACATCAGCCGCGCTGGGTCTGATTCGTGCCTTTGATTATAACGGTATCAAAGCGGGCTTTATGAAGCCGTTTTTGCAAGATGATACGCTAGACAAACAGCACAGCTTAGACAGTTCAAGCGCATTGACTATGCACGCATTTGGCCTAAATCCGCCTGACTCTATCAGCCGTCAACACGTTGAGCGTATGCTAGGCGATGACAATCTCGATGACTTGATGGAAGAAGTGATTGCCAACTTTCATACGATCGATGATGGTCATGACGTGATTATCTGTGAAGGTCTGGTGCCAACCACTGAGACCTCTTATGCTTCACAAATCAACCGTGCACTTGCCCATGCGCTCGATGCCAAGATTATATTTGTTAGTACCGCTGATATCAGTAAACCTGCTTATTTAGCAGACAAACTGGATGTCCATGCTCGTGAGTTTGGCGGTGTCATCGATTCACGTACGCTAGGCGTGATATTGATGCGTGTACAAGACGTGCCGAACACCTTTGATAACCAGCCTGTCGCACCTGGTGAGGCCGTTGTCAGCTTAGATCCGAACTTCCTACAAGAGGTTCAGCGCTTATCGCCTTCGTTCAACACTGAAGTATTCCGCCTTATCGGGGTGGTGCCTTTTAGTGACTCCCTATCTGTGCCGCGCACGTGGGATATCGCTACAGAGCTTGATGCGACTTGGCTAAATGTGGGCGAAGCAAAGACACGTCGTATCAATCGTATCAGCTTAACCGCTCGTTCAGTAGCGCGCGTCAATGAAGTCTTTAAGCGTGGTACGTTAATGGTGGTGCCTGGCGACCGTGATGACTTGCTATTGGCTGCTGGATTGGCCTGTATCAATGGAATTCCATTGGCAGGTCTGGTATTGACAGGTGGCATCACTCCAAGCGAGACAGTTGCTGAGCTTTGGCAATCAGCGCTCAAAACTGGCATCCCTGTCATGAGTGTCGAAAGCGACAGCTACGAGACGGTACAGAGTCTGATGCATATGAGTTCTGAGATTCCAAGTGATGATACAGAACGTGCTGATGAAGTGGCTCGTTATGTGGCGGCGCATTTGGACCTGAGCTGGATTAAAGAATACTTCAGCCGTAATCATGAGCCGCGTCTGTCACCATCAGCGTTTCGCCATCAATTGGTCAAAAAATCACAGCACGCCAAAAAGCGTATCGTACTACCAGAAGGCGCGGAACCACGTACAGTCGAAGCTGCTTGTATCTGTCAGAGTCGCGGTATCGCCAACTGCGTGTTACTTGCTAAACGTAGTGACGTTGAGCAAGTTGTCAAGAACCGTGATCTAACACTACCTGAAGGGTTAGAAATTATTGATCCTGATAACCTCGATATGAGCAAATATATCGCTGCTGTCGTAGAGCGTCGTAAAGGCAAAACCACTGCAGAAGTCGCTGCTGAATACCTAAAAGACACGGTCTATTTAGGGACTATCATGCTCCAACTAGACGAAGTCGATGGTCTGGTCTCAGGTGCGATTCATACTACAGCCAACACGGTGCGCCCAGCGTTTCAGCTAATCAAGACTGCGCCGCAATATTCGCTCGTGTCGTCAGTATTCTTTATGCTGCTGCCTGAGCAAGTGGTCGTCTATGGTGACTGTGCGATTAACCCTGACCCTAACGCCGAAGAGCTGGCAGAGATTGCCATTCAATCAGCACAGTCTGCTGCTGCCTTTGGTATCGATCCAAAAGTTGCGATGATCAGCTACTCTACTGGCTCATCAGGCGCAGGCGCAGATGTCGAAAAAGTCGCCCGTGCAACCCAAATCGTTCGCGAGCGCGCACCAGACCTCAAGGTCGACGGCCCGCTACAGTATGATGCGGCATCTGTCATGAGCGTTGGCAAGCAAAAAGCGCCTGACTCACCTGTCGCTGGACAAGCCAATGTCTTTATCTTCCCTGACCTCAACACTGGTAACACCACGTATAAAGCAGTACAGCGCAGTGCCAATGTTGTCAGTGTCGGCCCTATGCTACAAGGCCTGAATAAACCCGTGAATGATTTGTCACGTGGTGCGTTGGTCGACGATATTGTATATACCATCGCGTTAACTGCTATCCAAGCGTATAGCGATTTGATTTAATCGCTGTAAGACTCGCTAATTAAAGTGCTATACAAAGCCGACTATCATTATGATGGTCGGTTTTTTATTGGTGTTCTGGTGACAGACAGTGGTGACAGATGCTCGTCTGCCCTCTACAATAGCGCTATCATTAAATTATTTACCCTAAAACAAACTATTTATCCTAAAAAGGCCAGCTGGTAAAAGAGTAAGGGGCATCAACGACCATATGCGCCCTATCTACTTTTATACATTTATTTATGCCAAATACGAGCAACAGCACTCAAGAAAAAACACCTGCACCTGCCATTCGTGCTTATCTTGGTGGCTCATTTGACCCAGTACATAATGGTCATATAGAAGTGGCGCTGTCGGTCTATCAGCATCTACTGCCAATCGCCAAGCAGCTACAGCGCACCCTGCACGTTTCCTTATTACCCAATGCACGCTCACCATTTAAGGCGCAAAGTACAGACCCTAACCATCGCCTAGCAATGTTAAAACTAGCGACAGAGAATACACCGATACAGATTAATGAGCTGGAGCTGTGGCAAGCGCCGCCTGTCTATACGATCGACAGCGTACGCACATTGAGGCAGCAATACCCCAATGACAGCTTGATATTTATTATGGGTATGGACAGTGCTCATAGTTTGGATAAATGGAAAGATGGATTGCGTCTCACTGACTATGTCAATCTATGGGTATTTAATCGTCAGAGTGTTCTTAACAAGAGTGATGACATTAGCGAAGGAATTTCTGACAGCACTATCTCTTCTGAAAATAATACAGCGATTACCCAAGATATTAATTTCTTAAAATCGCAATTACCGTCGTTGTTGCAAGCACATATAATAGACTCACCTATCGAGCTGTTAACTCCACCTACTCAGCGCTCATCAGTTAGCTTAAACTCAAACAACACTAATCCGAATCACACTGACCCCAATAGCACTGACTTGAAAAATGCCAATCAAGGACGCATCTATATAGATTCAAGACCCATTACTGCGGTATCAAGCACGCAAATACGTGAACAATTACAGAAACTAGACGATCAAACAAATAAAATGCCCGTCGCTGAGAGGCAAATCGTATCTATAGCATCAATAAATGCTATCATTAGCAATACTGAATCTAATCCATTAGCTAAATGGCTAAATCCTGCTGTTTATCAATATATTATCGCCTATCAGCTATATTCTGCTGCTCAATTCCGTTAAAATCGCCTTATATATGTCATTTTGCCTATCCTCTCTCTATACGTGACTGACAACATACGCTCAGTCAGATAAGACAAATTGACGTTTTACCCCTTTATTTTACATATTTATGATTCAAGAGATTAAAGTTTATGACCAACACCATGACTGAAGAACGCTTAAAAGAATGTTTGTCCCTAGTACAAAGCGCTCTAGATGATATGAAAGCAAAGAACATCACTGTAATGAATGTAGAAGATTTGACTGACGTGACTGAGCGCATTGTCATCGCTGATGGTACCTCAAAGCGTCATGTACGTGCGATGGCAGATAGCGTCGGCGCTGAAGCTAAGCAGGCTGGTTTTATGCCGCTTGGTCGTGAAGGCGGTATCGACTCTGACTGGACATTGATTGATTTGGGCGCGGTTGTCGTCCATATCATGACCCCGCAAGCACGTGAGTTTTACGACTTAGAAGGTCTCTGGTCATCACCTGACCAATTGGCTGAGCTGGTTGCCACACCGCGCGAAAAGAAAACTGCGGGCCGTCGTAACAAAAACAAATAAGCTTGCCTGTGACAATATTCGTTCAAAATTAAAAAATGCTCCACCAAAAAGACCAGAATACTTATTCTGGTCTTTTTTTGTGTGAATTTTATGATGATGAACCAGTATAATCAGATAAAACATTGAGTACAGATAAGCTTATTTCATATTAATATTTATTAGCCACTCAAATTAAACCGCTAAAGTTAAACTGCTAAAGTTAAACTGCTAAAGTTAAACTGCTAAAGTTAAACTGCTAAAGTTAAACTGCTAAAGTTAAACTGCTAAAGTTAAACTGCTAAAGTTAAACCGCTAAAGTTAAACCGCTAAAGTTAAACCGCTAAAGTTAAACCGCTAAAGTTAAACCGCCTTCGCCTATTCATTCTATCTATTAGGAAACCATATGAGCGCAGAATCTAACACCTCATCACCTGAGCAAACTTCAACAGACTTTAACCAAAACTTGCCCCTACACATCGCTACCCTTACTTGTGTTCGCGCTGGCAAGTCTATGCCATTCACTCGTGAAGAAATGAGCGCCATTGATAAAGCGCCTATCAAGTCTCCTGTCACCGTCAACTTTATGGGCTTAACCACTGATGAACAGGCCGACCGTAAGCATCATGGTGGCCCACTAAAAGCGGTGCATCAGCTAGCACCTGCAACTTATGCAAAAATAAATGCAGAGTTTGATCTAAAAGTTCGTGTCGGTACGCTAGGAGAAAACCTTACGACTGAAGCTGTCGATGGTCTACCTGAAATGACCGAATCTACCGTTTGTATTGGTGATATTTTTCAATATGGTGGACACTTTGAAAACGGTCAAGACACTAATAATGATAGTAATGGCGTTCAGTTACGGATTGTCCAGCCGCGACGCCCCTGCTACAAAATCAATGATCAAATCGGCCAATTTACCAAAGTACCAAATATTGCGGCATGGGTCAGCAAACAAGGTATCTCTGGTTGGTATTTCCAAGTTGTACGCGATGGCATTATAGACGCTGATTTACCCGTATATTTGGTTAAGCGCCCTTATCCGTTTGCAACATTAGAGACGCTATGGCAACTGGCAAACTCAAAAGAAAAGTTTGATGCTAATGTGATTGATCCGTGGCTCGCGATTGACTGTTTAGAGGACAGTTGGAAAAAGGTTCTGGCTAAAAAAATCCAACAGGATTGAAAAAGTAACACTCAACAAAAACCTTTAATATGACTTTTCTATTTATAAAAGATAGCCACTACCCTGTGTAATGGCGTCACAAGGTTTTTCATGTTTTATGTCAGCTCCATAATAAACACGCTCTCCATCTCCATCTCCATCTCCATCTCCATCTTTGATCGTGAAGGAGCACTCCATGAGTGAAAAGACAGAAAGTATCAGCTACCTACAAGCGATAGCAATTAGCGTCGGTGCGATTATCGGTTGGGGCGCTTATGTCATGCCAGGTGATTTGTTTTTGCCGCAGTCACAGCTGTTAGGCTCTTCTGTCGCTATTATTATCGGTACTTTAGCCATCTATATGGTTGCGCGTGCCTATATTAATTTGCTGACCCAAACGCCAGAGAACGAGTCAGGCGGTATCTATTGGATTGAAAAATACATCAATCGCAAGCATGCCTATATTTACGGTTGGGGCGTCACGATAGGCTATATTTCTATTATCGCGCTCAATATATCAGCCGTCGCTTTGCTACTGCGCTACCTGTTACCTAGCGGCTTACAATTAGGTTATCTGTATACGATTGCTGGTTGGGAAGTCTACGCCAGTGAAGTATTCCTATGCAGCGCGGCTATTATTCTATTCAGCTATATCAATCTAAAAGGCGTACGAGTCGGCGCAAAAATCCAACTCTATATCGCCCTCTTTATGATTCTATCAGTCACTGCATTGTTTTTTGCCTCGCTTTGGATGGCACCAACGACCCAAGCGTTTTTGCCAACTGATATGTCTAGTAGCTCTATCACCAGTCTGGCATGGTTACCTATCTTGGCCGTTATGCCATGGGCGTATGTTGGTTTTGAGACCACACCGCAGATTTCAAAAGCGATTAGTGATTCAAAAACTAAGACCAAAAGCATTATCTTGATTTCGCTCATCGCAGGCGTATTGTTTTACTTTTTAATCAATTACTTTACCGCGCTGAATATGAGCTTTGACTATCAAGCGATCAAAGACAGCCACTGGGCGACAGGTGAAGGCATAGACAACCGGATTGGTAGCGTTGGCGTCTGGCTGCTATCGATCGCTATGATTGGCTCGATAATGAGCGGCATTAATGGCTTTATATTGTCATCGGTTAAGCTCTTAGAGTCTATGGGCGACACGTCGTTATTGCCTAGCGTATTTACAGATAAACACAACCAATTCAGTAAGCAAAAAACCGTTATATTGATATGCTTGGTATGCCTACTCTCTCCTTGGCTGGGTAGAAACTACCTGCTCGATATCGTAACAATGGCATCCTTGGGCATCACGGTTGGCTTTGCTTATGTCACGACCGCTGACCTCATCAATGAGCGAAAAAAGAAACAAGCGGGTCTGCTAAATTATCTCTCTGTATTAATTAGTGTTGTCTTTATATCGCTATTGCTACTACCATTTTCACCAGCGGCACTATCGTTCAATGCTTATGTCTTGCTAGGTTTTTTCATTCTGCTTGGGGCGATTGGTTATAAAAAAATTGCCGTCAATCCTGACGTTAATTAAACATAAATAGCACTTACTAATTGGGCACAATAAACATCACTCGCAAACGAAGCTATCACCACAACTTTCCCATATAGAGTATTTCATGGTAAAAAATATTTCCTCGATTGCATTGGCTTCAGTACTAGTATCATCCTCTATGCTATCGCTCGTTGGCTGCGTATCAACGTCAGCGCCGCAGTATGTCATCGACAGCGATAGCTACCAAGCGACTGGCAAAAGCGAGCGCATCAAAACCATCGTCCTGCACTATACGGTTTCAGATAATGAGCGCTCGATAAAGACGTTGACCACGGGCAATGTGAGCGCGCACTATCTAGTATTAGACAACGACGACAATAAAATCTATAACCTCGTACCAGAGAACGAGCGTGCATGGCATGCAGGCGATGGCGGTTTTGCAGGACGGACGATATTAAACGATACCTCTATCGGTATCGAGATCGTCAATAGCGGCATCAAGCCTGAATATCGAGACGCACTAAAAAATGGCACGCTCGACTATCATCCTTATGAGCACTATGTGGCATTTGATGAATTGCAGATTAAAAAAGTCGCACAACTGGTGCAAGATATCGCCACGCGCTATGACATCTCACCAAAAAATATCATCGGTCACTCCGATATGGCATCCTCGCGCAAGATAGACCCTGGTGCCAAATTCCCGTGGGAGCGATTGTATTTCGATTACGGTATCGGCGCTTGGTATGATGAATTTGATAAGCAGTTCTTTATGAATCAAAATGGATTTGCGTCGGCCACGATACCTGAAATCAAGCAAGCGTTTCGCAAGTATGGCTATCAAATCAATGATACCGATACGTGGGATAGAGCTAGTCGCGATGTCGTCTATTCATTTCAGCTGCATTTCAGAGCGCAGCAGCCAACGGGCAATATGGATAGCGAGACCTATGCGATATTGCAGGCACTAAATAAGAAGTATGCTGGTCGGGATGATTTTTATTAAGGAATACAAACTATCAGGAGACATAAGCCATGAATAATTCTCAACAAGATGAACAAGACGACCTACAAAAATATCTAGAAGAAAAAGCTAAGCAGGAGCAGGAAAAGAAAGATGAGCAAGAACCTGAGCCGCTTTCTGCTTATGATGCTTGTGTGCTAAAGGAAAGCGCTAAGATTCATGAGTTGATCGCTGAGGCACAGAAACGTCCCAAAGATGACTAACTGGGTAGACAGTACTTATCAATACTTATCAATACTTACCAATCAAGATTATAAAAATGCGCAAGTTAACGTCTTATGTTTGATGAGACATTTCTAAGCCGCTATGAAACCAATACCACAACTAAACAGCACTATATCACTTTATAAAAGAAGGCCTATCTACCAACTATTTAGGCTATTTATTGCAATAGGCTAATGATAAAATCACCGCTCACAGGGTTATAGATAGTATCACTGCTCGCACCATCTCGTTGGGCTTCCCGCCTCATTGGTTTTATCGTTGATTTTAATGATGGCTAGGATGATGCACGGCTTTAATAGCTTAGCTTTAATAGCTTAGCTTTAATAGCTTAGCTTTAATAGCTTAGCTTTAATAGCTTAGCTTTAATAGCTTGGCTTTAATAGCTTGGCTTTAATAGCTTGGCTTTGATAACTTGGCTTTGATAACTTGGCTTTGATAACTTGGCTTTGATAACTTGGCTTTGATAACTTGGCTTTGATAACTTGGCTTTGATAGCTTAATTCTATGACCAGTCTCAATATTTTTATCATCAAACAAACACCAATAATACTAAAAAAGGAATAGTTATGTATCAAGCCTTTCAAAAACACTTACAACAAGAAATCAGCGATATACGCGAGGCAGGGCTGTATAAAAACGAGCGCGTTATCACCTCTCCGCAAGATGCGCTCATCAAGATTGCCGATGGCCGTGAGATGCTTAATTTCTGTGCCAATAATTACCTTGGATTGTCTGACCATCCTGAGATTAAAAAGGCAGCTATTGGGGCTATTGAAAACTCAGGTTATGGCATGTCATCGGTGCGGTTTATTTGTGGGACGCAAGATTTGCATAAGCAATTAGAGGCGGCAATTTCTAAGTTTTTTAATACCGAAGATACCATTCTTTATGCGGCCTGTTTTGATGCCAATGGTGGTGCCTTTGAGCCACTGCTGACCAGCGAAGATGCCATTATTTCTGATTCGTTAAATCATGCCTCAATCATTGATGGTGTACGCCTGTGTAAAGCGGCGCGTTATCGCTACGCCAATGCAGATATGCAAGATTTAGAAACGCAATTGCAAGCAGCGCAAGCACAGCGTTTTCGTTTGATTGTCACCGATGGTGTGTTTTCGATGGATGGTAATGTGGCACCAATGGATGAAATTTATGCATTGGCACAAAAATATGATGCCATGGTCATGATTGACGAATCACATTCAGCAGGCGTGGTCGGTCGCACTGGTGGCGGCGTGACTGAATTGTTTGATCTGCGTGGCGATATCGAGCTAATCACTGGTACGTTAGGCAAGGCGTTTGGCGGTGCTATTGGCGGCTTCACCACGGGTAAAAAAGAAATGATTGAGATGCTGCGCCAACGCTCACGCCCGTATCTGTTTTCAAACTCTATTCCTCCTATGGTGGCTGCGGCTGGGGTAAAAGCGTTTGAAATGCTATCGCAAGACAATACCCTACAAGACCAATTGCATGAAAATACCGCCTATTTTGTGAAGCAAATGCAAGAGGCAGGCTTCGACATCAAGCCTACCGAATCGGCCATCTGTGCGGTGATGCTTTATGATGCCAATGTCTCGCAACAAATGGCAGACGCACTGCTTGAAGAAGGCATTTATGTGATTGGTTTCTTCTATCCTGTCGTGCCCAAAAACGAGGCTCGCATTCGTGTGCAGCTCTCTGCTGCTCATACTCGCGAGCAGCTCGACCAGTGTATCGCCGCCTTTATCAAAGTCGCCAAGCAAATGAAGGTGATTGATTAAGCATCATTCAGAACTTATCTAAATTCAATAATTAAGCACAACACAGCTAAATAAGAGAAAAGTATGAAAGCACTGGTTAAAGCTCATGCCGAAAAAGGCATCTGGATGCAAGATATGCCAGAACCAACGGTCGGCATCAATGACGTTAAAATTAAAATTAAAAAAACCGCCATTTGTGGCACAGATTTGCACATTTATAAGTGGGATGAATGGTCACAAAAAACCATAAACACGCCGATGATTATCGGACATGAATACGTCGGTGTCATTAGTGAAATGGGCGATGGCGTCAAGCATCTTGAAGTAGGTGACCGCGTCACAGGCGAAGGCCATATCGCTTGCGGGCATTGCCGTAACTGCCGTCGTGGCAAGCTGCATGTGTGTGAAAACACCATCGGCGTGGGCGTCGACCGCGATGGCGCGTTTGCCGAATATTTGGTGATACCTGCCGATAATGTCATCAAACTCGATGAGCGTATCAGCGATGAGATGGCAGCCATTATGGATCCCTTTGGTAATGCCACGCATACCGCGTTATCATTTCCTGTCCTTGGTGAAGATGTGTTGGTTACGGGTGCAGGGTTGATTGGTTCAATGGCAACGGCGATTTGCCGATTTGCTGGGGCGCGTAATATCGTGGTCAGTGATATCAGCGATTATCGCCTAGAACTTGCCAAAAAAATGGGCGCAACGATGACGATCAACCCAGCCAAAGGGGAAACCATTGAAGGCGCTATCGATACGTTAAAAATGCACGGCTTTGACATTGGGCTTGAGATGTCAGGCTCGCCTCAGGCCTTTGATTCGATGATCAATAACATGTATAACGGCTCTAAAATTGCGCTCTTGGGTATTTTGCCTAACACCACCACGGTGGATTGGAGCAAGATTATCTTTAAGGCGTTGACTCTAAAAGGTATCTATGGCCGCGAGATGTGGGAGACGTGGTATCAGATGGAGCAAATGCTGATTAGTGGTATTGATCTATCGCCTATCATTACCCATCGCATGCACATTGATGACTTTCAAGAAGGCTTTGATATCATGGAAAGTGGGCAATGCGGTAAGGTGATTTTAAGCTGGGATTGATAATATGCTGCATCAGTAGTTGAGGAGTCGTGATTAGGATTTAAATTATTACGACTGATAAAACGGCGCTGATTTCAGTGCCGTTTTTTTTGGGTACTAAAGAGTGATGAGATTCATGAGTTGATTGCTGAGGCTCAAAAAGAGACAACTTACTAGGAATAAATATGGATAAAAAAATTATTTTTTATGATCTTCGTATGCTAGCTATAGCAGAAAAGGGAATTTATATCTTAGAAATTTCTGTTGAGAGTGGATTCGCAGAATTTAATGTGAACATAAATATAAATGCTCAAGACTTTGAAGCAATTGAAAACGATAAATATCGTGCGATACTGCTTAACGCGGCATTACATCGACCCTTTCAACTTAAAGAAACTGCTTTACAAGAAACTGACCAACGATATTACTTAGATAAGATACTTCATGCAGATGAATCTGAAGTGAATGTCTTTCTTACAAAGTTAGATCATGGACAAGCTAATGGTGCAATATCAAACATGGTATGTAAGGCAAGTAATAGAGATTCGAAAAAACTTCGTAGCGGCGATTGGTTTTATTAAGAATATATATAGTCGATTCAACTTAAAAAGAATACAGTGCTTCTAGGATAAGTCTAAGGCAATAGACTTGTATCAAAAATCTGCTAGCCAAGGAAATATTGCTGCGCAACATAATATAGAAAATATTTATAATGATGGTGAAGGCGTTCCTAAGAATTTTAACAAAGCAGCAGAATGGTTTGAAAAAGCTGCTATTCAAGGTTATGTTGATGCTCAATATAATTTAGGCGTTCTCTACAGGGACATTTTGGGATTTGATCAAGATCACATTAAAGCCAAAAAATGGTTTAAGTTGGCATGTGATAATGGGGATACACAAGGTTGTGGTCAATACATTACTTTGAATCAATAAAGCTTTAGCATACTAAGTAGAATTAATTAGTTTGTCACATGAACTATGGATTACATTCCTTGTTAAAACCATTAGGTGTGCAAGTTCCATATCAACCTACTCTAAACACTAAAAACACAAACACAAAAAAGGTGAGCTTTGCGCTCACCTTCTCATTTAAAAAATAGCTGTCTAAAATAATATTCTAAACCAACTTAGCCTATCTAAACCAAGCACGAGCGTTACGGAACATACGCATCCACGCGCCGTCTTCATCCCACTCTTCTGGTTTCCAGCTATGGTTATAAGCTTTTAGGTTACGCTCAGGATGCGGCATCATGATAGTGACGCGACCATCCGTGCTACATAGACCCGTGACACCGCCGAGCGAACCGTTTGGATTGAGCGGATATATCTCAGTTGGATGACCTTGGCTGTCGACATAACGCATCGCCAGCTGACCGTGGTTTGCCATACCGTCGATTTCGGTATTATCTAGTGTGGCATAGCCTTCACCATGCGCCACCGCGATTGGCAAGATGCTGTCTTGCATGCCTTTGAACAGGATAGACTTGGTACGCTCGACCTTTACGTTAACCGTACGCGCTTCAAAACGAGCCGATTTGTTAGCGACGAAGCGTGGGAAGTTTTCTGCACCTGGGATGAGGTCTTTTAACTGAGCCATCATCTGACAGCCGTTACAGACACCTAGTGAGAAGGTATCAGGACGGGCGAAGAAGCGGACAAACTGCATGCGAAGCTCGTCATGGAACAGGATAGAGTTCGCCCAGCCAGAGCCAGCGCCCAGTACATCACCATAACTAAAGCCACCACAAGCGACCAGACCGTCGAAGTCACGTAGATTGATGCGACCATTCAGTAGATCACTCATGTGTACATCGACTGCTTCAAAGCCAGCTTGGGTAAAGCCTGCTGCCATCTCTGTCTGACCGTTGACGCCTTGCTCACGCAAGATAGCAACTCTTGGTTTGCTGTTATCAGAATCAGCACGACTGTTTACATATGGCTCTTCCACCTTTTGATTCAAATCAAAGTTCGGCGCAGCGATCAGGCCTTTATGGCTCGCATCAGCAATCAAGTCATATTCTTGCTGTACGCACGCTGGGTTATCACGGCGGCGAGCGATTTGATAGCTGACCTGCGTCCACGCTTGCTGCAATTCAGTACGGCTAAAGCGTAGGGTGTCATCACCCATGAGCGTTGGCGTTTGGATAAGCAGACTGTCTTCTTCCGAGCTTTGACCCACGAGGCTGAGCATATCAACAACGTTAAACTCTTCTGCCAATTGCATGAGAGCAGCGACGTTTTCTGGTAATACTTGGATGACCGCACCCAGCTCTTCACTGAACAGTTGACCGAGTAAGTTATCATCATTTAATGACAGCTTGATACCTTGACGGCTGGTGAACTGCATCTCTGCGATAGTCGCTAATAGACCACCATCACCGATATCGTGATAAGCGCTGATGACGCCTTGCGCGTTACCCGCTTGAATAAAGTTAAAGAAGTCGACCAAGTCGCTTGGCTGCGCTAAATCTGGGCAATCATTACCTAATTGGCTAAGCGTTTGCGCAAGGATTGAGCCGCCTAGACGCAATTTGCCTTTAGACAAGTCAATACGGTAGAACGCGCTGTCGCCATTGATTAGCTCAGGGGTTAGCGTTTTTGCCACGTCAACGACAGGAGCAAATGCAGTAATCACCAAGCTCATTGGTGATACGACTGACTTGTCTTGATTTTCACTATTCTCGTTGGCATTGTCAGTCCAGTTAGCACGCATCGATAGCGAGTCTTTACCGACTGGGATAGCGATACCGAGTGCTGGGCATAGCTCTTCACCAACGGCATGTACAGCATCGAATAGTGCAGCATCTTCTACGTCATCACCACACGCAGCCATCCAGTTCGCCGACATGGTGATATCAGACAATTGAGCGATACGCGCACCAGCGATGTTGGTAATCGCTTCACCGACTGCTAGACGCGCAGAGGCTTTTGGACTGATAAGCGCAACAGGCGTACGCTCGCCGACACTCATTGCTTCGCCAGTCATTGGCTGACCATCTAGCGCCACTAAGCCAGAAGCCGTCACCGCACAATCTGATACAGGTACTTGATAGCGACCCACATACTGATCACGCACGACCATACCTGTGATAGAGCGGTCACCAATACTAATCAAAAATGATTTGCTAGCGACAGTTGGATGACGCAATACATCGGTAATTGACTCGGCTAAATTAACGTCATCAAGCTCTAATGCTGGTAACGTGCTCTCGATACGCTCAAAGCTGCGTTGCATTTTTGGTGTACCGCCGAGCAATACTTGCATCGGCATATCGACTGGTTGCTCGTCCAACAGCTCATCATCAACAACTAGCTGACGGATATCCGTCGCCTCACCCAAGATGGCATATGGGCAGCGCTCACGGGCACAGATAGCATCGAACTGATCTTTGCTCTCTGGGCGAATCGCTAGCACATAACGCTCTTGCGCTTCGTTTGACCAGATGGCCATTGGCGACATGCCAGCTTCTAACGATGGAATCTTACGCAAGTTCAGATGCGCGCCCATTTCATGGTCATTGACCAGCTCTGGCATCGCGTTAGACAGACCACCTGCCCCTACATCATGTAGTGAAACGATTGGGTTACCGTCTTTACTGTTATTACTTACATCGACATCATTACCAGCGAGGGCCCAGCAGCGATCAAGGACTTCTTGGCAACGACGCTCCATCTCAGCGTTATCGCGCTGAACTGAGGCAAAGTCTAAACCCTCATCAAGATCACCACTATCGACCGAAGATGCGGCACCGCCGCCCAGACCGATTTGCATCGCAGGGCCACCAAGAACGATAAGCAAATCGCCTTTTTGGATTGCATTTTTTTCAATCAGATTGCGTTTGATATTGCCGTAACCACCTGCCAGCATAATTGGCTTATGATAGCCGCGCATCTCGCTACCGTCTTTTGCGGCAGAGGTATCTAGCTGAAAACTACGGAAGTAACCGCATAGATTTGGACGACCAAACTCGTTTGAGAAGTTGGCTGAGCCTAATGGCGCTTCGGTCATGATCTCAAGGCTGGTTGCCATACGATCTGGCGTACCATAATCCTGCGTACTCAATTGACCTGACTGCTCCCACTTTTCACTAAGCTCTGGGATATGCAGATGTGACACGTGGAATCCTGTTAGACCCGCTTTTGGCTTACCACCGCGACCAGTCGCGCCTTCGTCACGAATCTCACCGCCCGCACCTGTTGCCGCACCCGAATAAGGGGCAATCGCTGTTGGATGATTGTGCGTCTCAACCTTCATTAAGATATCGATGTTTTCTTGATGAAAGTCGTAAGGATGGATTGAGTTGGCATCCATCGCGTCAGTTGGGATAGGATAAAAACGCATGCCATCAGACCCTGCCATCACAGCAGCATTGTCTTTATACGCTGACAAGATACCTTGTGGGTTCGACTGGTACGTGTTTTTAATCATTTGGAACAGTGATTTTGGCTGTGCTTCGCCGTCAACTGTCCACTGGGCATTGAAAATCTTGTGACGGCAATGCTCTGAGTTGGCCTGTGCAAACATCATCAGCTCAACGTCAGTTGGATTACGCTTTAGCTCATTGACATACGCATTCATCAGATAATCAATATCTTCACTTGATAACGCAAAGCCGAACTCTGTATTGGCAGACTCTAGCGCTGCCTGACCTTGTCCGATCACGTCGATATGATTCAATGATGCTGGCGCTTGATCGTCAAACAATTTGCTCACATCGCTCAAGTCATAAACCAAGCTCTGCGTCATACGGTCAAACAACAATTGCTCAGCGTCTACTGGTAGTTTTTCGCCTGCGTCACCCTCAATCGTTAACGTATAAACAACCACACGCTCAACACGATTGATTTCGATTTCACAGTTATTAAAGATATCTGTCGCTTTACTTGCCCATGGCGATATCGTACCAAAACGTGGCCCAACGATGACTTGTAGTTGGTTGTCTTGCGGCGCATTTAGCGTTGCTGACTGGTCAACCGCTAGTAAATCTAGCGCTTTTTTATGTTCATCACCAGATAGCTCTCGTGATAGCACATACACTTGCTGTGTACTTATTTGACTGACATTTAGCTCGGTTTTTTGCTGAAACTGACTGATGAGTTGCTGCGTCTGAAAATCGGTAAGAAACGGTTGTCCGGCGATGGTCATCATAAAGGCATAATCCGTAAGATCAAGGCATCTCTGCCATGCTAAGTAAATGGTCTGGGTATTATAACAAGAAGACCTGTAATAAGCAGGTCTAAACCAAGATAAATTGCCGATAAGTTGCGTTCTATCACTACTTATCATTTGTGAATCAACAAATCAAAAAAGAAGATTCTGTCATCATTTCTGAATAATTTATCCAAGTCTAGAAAATATAAACTCGCACTGTCACAATTTTTACCTAACCTTTATATTCCTTACAAACACTCACATCGCATTACGGTCAAACTATAGAACTAATCCATGCTCTATCGCTATTCTGTATGTAGATAAGAAAAACAAATACTAATAACGCCCCAAATAATTCTAACGTAACTCTTAATGTAATAAGGATAATTTATGAGCAAGCAAGACCAGATTGATAAAATCCAAGAAGTTATCAAAGATGTAAAGTTTGCCATGATGAGCACAGTAAACAGCAAAGGTGATCTTCATGCATGGCCAATGACGACCAGCGAAGCCAGTATCAGTAGTAAAGAGATTTGGTTTATCGGTGACAAGACATCTGATGTGGTGAAAGACATTCAAGACAACCCAAAAGTTGGTCTGTCTTATGCGACTCAAGACGAAAAAGATTATGTATCGGTTAGTGCCAATGCAGAGCTACCAACGGATAAAGACAAGCTAGATGAGTTGTGGTCTCCTGTTTACAATGCGTTTTTTGAACATGGTAAAGAGGATGAAAATGTCCAATTGATTAAAGTAGTACCGCACGGTGTAGAGTGTTGGTTAAGTGGTAGCTCAACTGTCAATATGTTCAAGATGGCGGCGGCAGCGGTACAGGATGGTAAAACAGCTGAAGATATTGGTGAGCAATTTTCAATAACGCTATAGTTTCGATAATTCCATAATAAAAACCCAACTATTTAAGACACTATTTAAGACGTTGATAGGCCATGGTTTATTGACGTTTTTTAGTAGGGTATATATCTAGCTGCCAGCTGATTAAGTACCTATTTGAAACTGAAATTGTCACGAATATATTTTCATCTTAAATACAACTCTCCACTACATTCCAAATAGTAAAGGATAACTATTATGAGCAAACAACAACAAATGGATAAAGTCCAAGCGATGGTAAATGACATCGAATACACCATGTTGACTACGCGCACCCATGAGGACCATCTGCATTCTTGTCCGATGAATACGACTGAGACCAGTATTGGTGCCAAAGAGATTTGGTTTGTTGGTCATAGTCCTTCTGAGACAGTAGATAACATTAAAAAGAACCCACAAGTAAACTTAGCTTACGTCAGTCAAGACAGTAAACAATATCTGTCTATAACAGGTAAGGCTGAGTTAGTAGAAGATAAAGATAAACTGGATGAGCTATGGTCAATGGCGTACAACGCCTATTTTGAGCAAGGTAAAGAAGATCCAAAAGTTCAATTGATTAAGGTCGTTCCGCAGGGCGCTGAATATTGGGCAAACGGCAATGCTCTTGCTAGTGCAGTTAAGATGACAGCAGCGGCGGTCACAGATAATGCTATAGAAAAAAGCTTGGGTGAAAACTTCTCTATAGAACTGTAATATTTTAGGATTAATGATATCTCAAACTTGTTATATAGCTAAAGCCAACACTAAAAAAACGCCAGTGTATCCGTCACTGGCGTTTTTTAGTGTATAAGTTTTAAGCTAATTATTTTTATTTTATGAAACTATCCGCTTTGCTTTAAATAAGGCCAAGCAGCTTTTAGATAAATCATCATCGACCATAAAGTAAGTATCACAGCGGCGACCATTAGTACATAGCCGATGGTTTCAAGCGACTGCCAGTTAAGCAGTAGTACAGTGATAGCCACCATCTGGAACGTGGTTTTTAATTTACCTACATAAGATACGGCGACGCTAGTGCTTTTACCTAGTTCCGCCATCCATTCGCGTAATGCAGATACTGCGATCTCGCGCGAAATAATGACGATAGCCGCTATTGCCATAATAATATTGGGATGCCACTGCACGAGGACAATTAGTGCAACGGCTACCATCAGTTTATCAGCAACAGGGTCTAAAAAGCGACCAAAGGCTGACATGACGTTTAGTTTACGAGCAAAATAGCCATCGAGCCAATCGGTAATCGCAGCAATGATAAAGACGCCAGTCAATAATAAATGGCGCAACAAACTATCGCTAAACTCACTCATGCCAACGCGCGCAATGACATTGTCTGAAATCGCAGGCATGCCAATACCCATGGCGGGCGGCCAATAAGCAATCGCGACAAATAGCGGAATCATCAAGATACGCGCAATCGTAAGGTTATTGGGCAAGTTAAAAATACTCTTGGTATTTTGCGAACTTGGCGGTTCTTCCTGCGTATGCAAATGCGTGCTGTCAGTCATGGCAAACCCAGTTTAATATGAACATAATAATGGCTGATAGCTTAGCACTTTTCGGACAAGGCGTCATGCCATCTCTGCAGCGATTGAGTTATCAAAGATATCAGGAAAAGTATCAAGATTGACTAGATGACCTTCTATAATTTCCTATAGTCATAACATATTGAAATTATTGAAAGCCTTTATGAATGGTTGCATCATAAAGCTCCGCTACTTACTCTAAATATCAGTGCTTCATACGAGTCTTTGAGCCCTCTGTATTTTTACAACGTAATATACTGTAACCAAAAACGCCAGACAGCACTTAATTGCGCTATCATAGCGACTGTACCAGAACACTTGTACACTTAAATCAGTAAATGTTAATAGTTAAATATCTCCACCTATTGTATTGATAATTATTACCCTTATAAATGACAGTAGAGAGCACCAATAATTACAACAACTTTTGACCACGGCCTGTGTAGCTAATACATGACCCGTTTTCCTCAGCCCACAGTACCTCCTCTGTGGGCCTTTTTTTGCTTACGTTTTGCTAAATATCGAATTTTTATACTGCTTAAATATCGCTCAAACTTAGCTTTGAAATAAGCCTAAGTTCTAAACAATGGAAAATAATGAGCATGGATATCACGCTTACTTCGTTTGCATGATTGCCTTAACGGTTTGCTGCGCCATTCGATAGCAGCTTTCAATATTACCTTTCGCACACCAGTCACCACTGACGATCCATTGCTTGGTTGCATCGATTAAGATACCCAACTCTTCAGCATCCTTATTTACGATAGTAGCGGCATAGCGCCAACGATGACAATCTATCTGGCTAGGTGCGCTGTTTTTATTCCAGTTTAATGCTTGTTTTGCCGCCTGTAATAATTGTTCTTTGACTGTCTCTATATCGTCATCGACGTGGGCTTCTGACCAGTCATTACGTGCATGAATGGTGACACTTGGTAGTAGTTCACCATGAGCAGGTTTTTGATGCTCAATAAATATCCTATCGAGAATAGCGCTATTTAAATAAGCGACATCCCATTGCGGTGCAAGCTGGCCCTTTAATGTCTCAGGTAGCTTTTGGACATCCTCCCAGCCAAGCATCAGCGTATAGCAGGCTTGCATTTGCGGTTTAATAATTTTGGCTTGCTGACTAAACCCACTATCCGCCATTAGCTCTACCGCCTGACCATTTGGCGCTGTACAAATTACCCAATCAAACCAGCCTAGACTGGCGCCAGTTTCGTCGAATAGCTCAGTTTGCTTGCTGTTTTGATTAAAAGTTTGGTTCTGATTTTGGTTCTGGGTCTGATACTGAGACTGCTGCGGGTTTTGATACTGCAAATACTGAGCAAGCGGTGCGACACGTGTCTTAAATACTATGGTCGTGTGCTTGAGCGCAGTGGCCAATTCACGGCCCCAACTGGTCATTTTCGGTGTGCTGATGTAGCGTGCATGCACCGCGTCCCATTGCTCTTTACTTTGGATATTAGGCGACTGCTCGTTGTCACTTGATGGTGTTAACTCAACCACTTCGGCACACCACGGCTGTAGCAACCCTGTATCTAACCAAGGTGTGATAAATTTTTGAAAGTCAGCAGTTTTCGCAGTAAAAAACTGTGCACCGAATGACCATTGCCAGTTTTTACCAGTCTCACTATCGCTGCGATAGCGGGTCGCTAAACGGCCGACACTACGTGATTTTTCAAAGATAGTGATTTGCAGGGTGTTAGATGACGAGCTTGATTGGTTTGACGCGTGCTCTAATAGTGTTGCTGTGAGCAATCCAGTTAAGCCACCACCGATGATGGCGATTTTTGGGGCAGATAAGACAGTTGAGCACGAAGCATGATCAGTCATAATGACAGTAGACCTTATAAAGTATTTATGAGTCGCTACTAATTTATGAGTCGCTACTATACTAAGCATCTAACCTAGTAAGTACTGAGTGACTCGTCAATTAACCCTTAATTAAAATGGTAGCGATGTTGTCTTGTTAGTATTATTGAACCTTCAAAGTGACTCAATATCAATATCGTCTACGTAAAAAAGCCATGCTATTCTCAATAACATGGCTCTTATTTAACTTTGATATATGGATATTAATGGCTAGTATTGAGTCATTACCCTTAATACTACAGGTTCGTTATCAGACTGACCTACTCTCCACGGCCCGCTTTGACCTCTTCGACCAAGTCATTAATTACTGAACTATCAGCAAGTGTAGATAGGTCGCCCAGTCCTACATATTGACCTGCTGCAAGGTTACGCAGGATACGGCGCATGATTTTTCCTGAGCGCGTTTTTGGTAGCGCGTCAACCATATAGATGGCATCTAACGTCGCAATTGGTCCAATTTCGGCACGCACATGGCGTTTTAATTCTGCCTTTAGATCGTCGGTCTTTTCTTCACCTGACTTTAGAATGATAAATGCACAGATACCTGTACCGCGTATCTCATGCGGCATACCGACAATCGCAGCTTCAGCAGTTGCAGGATGCGCAACCACGGAGCTCTCAATCTCTGCTGTGCCCAAGCGATGCCCTGCCACGTTGAGTACATCGTCGACACGACCAGTAATCCAGTAATGCCCATCTTCATCACGCTGAGCGCCATCGCCCGTGAAATAATGACCTGGATAGTCGCTAAAGTAGGTTTTTAAAAAGCGTGGATGATCATTATAGATAGTACGCATCTGCCCTGGCCAGCCGCTACTGATCACCAAATTGCCTTCTGCAGGGCCTTCTAAAATCGCACCATCGCTATCAACGATTTCTGGTTTGACGCCGTATAGCGGTGTCATGGCCGCGCCTGGTTTGAGATCGACCGTGCCTGGTATTGGCGCCATTAAGATGCCACCAGTCTCGGTCTGCCACCATGTATCGACGATAGGACATTTACCATCACCGACGACATTGTAATACCAGTCCCACGCTTCTGGGTTGATCGGCTCACCGACCGACCCTAGCAGACGCAGACTTGAACGGTCCGACTCTCGAACAAAGGCGTCGCCCTCTTTCATCATCGCACGAATGGCTGTTGGTGCAGTGTATAGGATAGTCACGTCATGCTTATCGATAATATGACCGATGCGCGCCCATGTTGGATGCTCTGGCACACCTTCGAACATTACCGTCGTCGTACCATTGGCCAGTGGTGCATAGGTTGAGTACGTGTGACCAGTAATCCAGCCCACATCTGCCGTACACCAGTAGACGTCATCTTCTTTGATATCAAAAACATCACGGAACGTTGAGACAGCATAGGTGATATAGCCGCCTGTAGTATGCACTACACCTTTTGGCTTACCGGTAGAACCAGAGGTATATAATAAAAATAGCGGGTCTTCGGCATTCATGACTTCAGGCTCGCAAATATCTGATTGGCCATCGACCAAATTGTGATACCAAACATCACGGCGGCCACTCATCGGTATAGAGTTACCCGTACGATGAACGACGATGACCTTTTCGACACTCTCAGTGCCATCCATGTCGAGTGCATGATCGACATTGGCTTTAAGCGGTGTGTGCTTGCCGCCGCGTAAACCCTCATCAGCGGTAATAACAACTTTTGAGCGGCTGTCTATCAAGCGATTACCCAAACTCTCGGCAGAAAAACCACCAAATACCACTGAATGCACCGCACCGATACGCGCACATGCCAGCATCGCTACCATGGCTTCTGGTATCATCGGCATATACAAGGTGACGCGATCACCTTTTACCACACCAAGTTTGCGTAATGAGTTACCCAAACGGCAGACAGCTTCGTGCAATTCTTTAAAAGAAATGATTTTGTGCAATGAAGGGTGATCACCTTCCCAGATGATAGCAGGCTTATATGGGTTTTCTTCGAGGTGACGATCAAGACAGTTGACTGAAATGTTTAGCTCACCATCTTCAAACCATTTGATGCGAAAATCATCTAAGTCATAATTAACATTACTGACCTTAGTCGGTTTTTTTATCCAGTCGATTAGCTCAGCACGCTTCGCCCAAAAAGTATCAATTGCTTCGGCTGATTCGATAGATTGCTGGTAGTCTGTAAGGTACTTATCAGGTGTGGTATTGGCAGCAGCCATAAACTCGGCTGAGATAGGAAATGATTTCTGAGTCATAGTGTTGGGTCCCTTTTAATTATTATGACCTACACGGATAAACGTCTATGACGCGCCCCATGTAAGCGATAAGAGTCATCTTCCATAATGTGTGACACTCATCGTTAGTTTGACAAATAAGCGTGACGGTTGCAAGACATCAAAAGCCAAACATAACAATTTCACTGTACATCTGTATGTTTAGGTACAAATAATCTATTCGATATAAGCAAATTAACTCATTACTCTAGTCAATTTCTGTTGTTTGTAGCTCATGGCTTATTTTGTATTGAGAAGGGTATTAGACTTATAAATAATCGTAAACCAGTTAATATATAAAATGAAATTATTGCCAAACCCAAAGCTTATAAACAACACAAGCCATGCTTGTGTATGGCTTGCTGCTATCGAAAGTTCACCAAACGCCTAGGGCGTATTATTTAAGCTGCGTTACTGTTTTCCATTGACCATTTTGTACTTGCGACAAGTAGATGTCATTAATCGCGACATGGCTCTCAGGCGTGATGGCAACTGTAGATCCTGTAACACCATCGACAAAACTGACGGTCTCAAGACCCTTATTGAAAGTGTCAGCATTTAAGTCAGGACCTGCTGCGGTTAGACCATCAACGGTCACTTTGGCAGCTAGATAACCAAGAATAGCCCCTGCTGATACTTCCTCTCCTGTGGCTTTTTCAAACTTCTCAACCCAAGCTTTGGTCTCAGGTTCATTCGCTCTTAATGCCAAATCATTATAGTAAGACACAGAATATAGGCCTTCACTTGCGCCGCCTGGTGCCGCTGCAACTGCAGGGTGGAAACCAGTTACAGGAGCGATAAATTTCACATCACTCCAGCCCATAGCATTTGCTGTACCGACCGCCGTAATAGCGCCGCGAATAGTTAGAGATAAGGCAATAAGCTCACATTTAGCGTCTTTTAACTTGGCCATTGCCCCAGCAAAGTCTGTTTCATCAGGACGATGTGAGCTGGACTGAACTAAAGTGACGTTAGGATTGCTATCGCTGATATCCTTAGCCGCTTCATTGGTCTCTTCACCGTAGTCGGACGGAATATACATGACACATAAATTGCTAACTTTGTTTTCGGCAATAAGGTACTCCATACCTAACTTTATTGAATCATAATAGGTACTACCAGCGGTATAACGGCGATTGAAATCCCCTTCTTCTTGCATGGCTCGCGCAAAAGTGAGCGGCATGATACTAGGAACATTGGCGCGATCCATAATAGGGAAGCTCGCTAAGTTGTGCGGCGTACCAAGCGACATCAGCATGGCAAACACCTTATCGCGGCTGACCAGTTTATTCGCAGACTGTACGGCCTTTGGTACTTGATAAGAATGATCCTCGACAATGTAACGAATCTTTCGACCATTGACCCCACCTGCCGCATTCACTTCATCAAAGTACATATTGGCGGCGGCGACTGCAGGATTACCAAATCCAGCAAACGGGCCCGATAAATCATTTGCACCGCCCAAGATAATCTCAGTATCGGTCACGCCTTGTACTGGCATATCGCTTGTAGAAGTAGCAGCCTCAGTATCTGTGCCCGTCGCTGCGGTCGTTTCTGGATCACTACACCCTACTAGACCCATCGTACCGACCGTGAGTGCTAGTAGCGTCGTCTTGAATGTCCATTTCATTGCCTTTCTCCTTGCGACTCAGTCGCTGTTAGTTTAATGCTTTTGAGATTAATACTTTCGAGGTTGAGACGACTTCAAAAAAGCTAAACGGTGCTAAGCTAAACTGTATTAAAGAGCTAGATCAGTACATAGAGTCGATGAGAGCATGATGCTTTTTCTCAACCAAACTTCTTTTCAATTTCATCGTCGCGGTCAATTCGTCATCTTCAGGACTGAGCAGCACATCAATAAGCCTGAATTGCTTTATGGTTTCTACCTGAGCTAAGGTCTCGTTAGCAGACTGTACGACGTCATCTATCAAGGCAATGACTTCTGATGCGTGACACAACGAGCGAAAATCAGAAAACATCACTTGATTGTCTTGCGCATATTTTTCGACGTTTTCTTGATCTATCATGATCAGACAAGTCAAATACTTCCGCTTATCGCCAATGACGACCGCATCTGAGATATAAGGTGAAAATTTAAGTTTGCTTTCAATTGCAGCTGGTGTGACGTTTTTGCCGCCTGCGGTGATGATAATGTCCTTGATACGACCCGTGATAAATATATAACCATCTCTTATCTCGCCGACATCCCCCGTATGTAGCCAGCCATCACGTAAGTCCTCAGCGGTTTTTTCTGGCTTGTTCCAGTAGCCTGCAAACACGTTAGCCCCTCTTACGAGTATCTCCCCATTGTCGGCGATACGGACTTCAGAGTCTGGTAGTGCTTTGCCTACGCTGCCGCCCATCTGCGCTTCAGGCGTATTGACCGATATCACGCCCGCACTTTCGGTCATGCCATAGCCTTCATAGATAGGCACCCCTATCGCATGAAACCAGCGGATGATATCTAGCGATATGGGCGCAGCACCAGTAGTGGCACGGCGAATATTGCTCATGCCTATCAGGTCACGAATTTTATATAGCACCAGTCTGTTCCAAAATTCGTAACGCAGTCGTTGACCTGTCGTAGGAGTCTTGCCTGCCATCACGATATCAGCATAGTCATGACCTGCTTTTATGGCTTGATCAAAAGCCCAGCCATTGAGTGCACTGGCGTCGCTACGCATATTACTGATAGAGGCGTACATTTTTTCCCACAGTCTGGGCACAGCGGTAAACGTATCAGGCGATACTTCTTTCATATTCTCAAATACCGTTTCTGTGCTCTCAGCAAAGTTGACGATACAACCTCGGTGGATAGGCAAATCCACTGAGGTTAAACGTTCGAGCACATGGCATAAAGGCAGAAAGCAGAGCTGCTCATCAGTAGGCAGTATAGGGAGGATGTCTATGCTTGTTTTTAGCTCAAAGAGGACATTAGCATGCGTTAAAATCGCGCCTTTTGGGTTACCTGTCGTGCCAGAGGTATAGATTAAAGTACGTATGTCATTAGGTGTGCCTTGATCGATATAATCGCTAAAACGCTCTCTTGCGTTATCAACACTTCGACCAATCGTATATAGCTCATCAAGGAAGACAACCTGATCATCGTCTAGACTCCGTAAGCCTTTACGGTCAAGGACAATGACTTTCTTGACATGAGTTGTCTGTTCACGAATCTCTAAAAACTTATGCAATTGCTCATCGTTTTCTACAATCAGAAACTTTGAGTGGCTGTCATTTAGTATATAAGCAAGTTGCTCGGGACTGTCTGTCGTATAGACACCATTGGGTATCCCGCCTACGCCGCATACACCCATATCAAAATAAAGCCATTCTTTATTATCTTCACTTAAGATAGAAACAGTATCGCCTTTGCTCAGACTAAGCTCGACAAGTGCCATGCCGATATCACAGCCATGATGATAATAGTCTAGCCAACTATAACTCTGCCAAATACCAAAACTCTTTTCTCGATGCGCGATCCTATCGCCTCGGCTCAAGCAAACTTGTCGCCAGAGTTTGCTCAACGTATCGCATCCTTCTAGGATTTGAGGCGCATGATCAAAAGGCGCGTTGTGTATCTTTCGACCCGTATCGTAATCATAACTTTTAGCACGGTTTTCAGAATGGTCTTGAGACGATACTGGCGCAGCAGATGTTACTTTCATGTCTGCCGTATCTGCAGGAGAAAGTGAGGTATTGTTTTCAGTATTAACATCAATATCAATGGAGGTCGTCATGATTATTATCGCCAAGTCTTTTTGCGTTTCCACCGAGTGGCTTCCGCAGTGTTATCTTTGGTTTGTCCCAAATAGAACTCTTTAATATCATCAGAGTGCATCAGTTTGTCCGCTGAGCCTGCCATGACAATACGCCCTGTCTCTAACACATAACCATAATCCGCTGCTGCCAAGGCAACTCTGGCGTTTTGTTCGACCAGTAGAATCGTCACGCCTTGCTCTTTATTTAAACGTCGAATAATGGCAAATATCTCCTGTACTAACAGTGGAGACAGCCCAAGAGACGGCTCATCGAGTAGCATAAGAGAGGGTCGTGACATTAGCCCTCGACCGATAGCGAGCATCTGCTGCTGACCACCAGACATCGTGCCTGCGGCTTGTGTACGGCGATCTTTTAGAATAGGAAAGTACTCATATATCATCTCGACATCACACTGTATCTCAGATTTGTCACGCCGAGTATAAGCGCCCATCGCTAAGTTTTCGGCGACATTCAAAAAAGGAAATACCTCGCGTCCTTCGGGTACGTGCGACAATCCTTTTTTGACCAAGCGATCAGGCTCAGTGCCGTCGATACGCTCACCATGGAACCACACTGCGCCCTTACGAGGATTGATAACCCCCGAGATAGTCTTCATTAGCGTCGTCTTGCCCGCCCCATTCGCACCCAAAATGGTGACCACTTTGCCTTCTGGTACCTCTAGACTCACGCCTCTCAATGCCATCACTGGACCATAAGCAGATTCTAAATTTCGTACCTCAAGCACGTTGTTCTTTACTTCAGAGTCGACCAAATTCATTTCCGTAGCTGGCGCGGCAGAGGATAGTGATTTTTTGATAGATGACATTACACACTCTCCTGTCCAAGATAGGCTTCAATGACCTGTGGATTGGCTTGTACTTCAGCTGCCGTGCCCTGAGCCAAAAACTTACCTTCAGCGACGGCCAATACGCGATCGGACACCCGATTTACAAGACTCATGTCATGCTCTACCATCAAAATAGTCAAGCCAAGATCTTTTTGCATATCTTCAATCCACCACGCCATCTCGGACGTCTCCTCTACGCTGAGACCCGAGGCCGGCTCATCGAGCAAAATAAGCTTTGGGTTAGCAGCTAATGCGCGCGCAATTTCGACTACCTTTCTAATGCCGTAAGGCAAACCTGCAATCAGTTTATCTCTATAAGGCGCTAACTCTAAAAAATCTATAATCTTCTCAACCTGCAAACGATGCTCGCGCTCGCTACGGCGGACTTTTGGCAAAAACAACAAGTCCTGTATCCACGACGTATTGCGCTGCGAATGGCGACCGATAAGCAGGTTTTGAAGCACACTTGAGTGATCAAACAACTCAATGTTTTGAAACGTACGGGCGATACCCAATTTTGCGATATCGTGAGCGGGTAGCTTGGTAATATCAGTGTCATCAAAGGTAATACGACCACTAAGCGGCTCATACAAGCGACTGATTAAGTTAAAAATCGTAGATTTACCAGCACCATTAGGTCCTACGATAGTAAATACCTCGCCCTCGTTTACCTCAAAGCTAATATTATCAACGGCTTTCACACCACCGAACGCGATAGATAAGGAGTCAACTTTTAATAAGCTCATCGCATACGCTCCGTTTTAAGATAAGTTTTAGAACGGCGAAACAGTCCTTTTCGATATAACGGAAACATCTGAAACCAAGTCCGTATCTTTATCCAAATGCCGTATATACCGCGTGGCTCATAGATGATCATGATGACAATGACTAAGGCAAACAGCGCCGTATCAATACCAGGAATACTGGTGATACTAGAGCCCGCACCTTGACCAACCATATCGCCTAAGATAGCAATCACTTGTGGCAATAAGACAACGACGACAGCACCAAAAAACGCACCATGTATGGAGCCCAAACCGCCGATGACAATTTGCAAAAGGATAGTGATAGAGATGATAACGGTGAAGCTCTCATAATTGACCGCTTGCACAAAATGCCCATACATAGCGCCGCCAACAGCGGTAATCGCACAAGATATGCTGAACGCTAGTGTTTTGGCTTGCGGTACATTGACGCCAAGCGCACGGGCGGATACTTCACTGTCTCTAATAGCTAAGAACGAACGCCCTGTGCCGCTTCTGAGTAAGTTGATATACCCTAAGGTAACCAACACCACGAGTGCGAGGCATAAGTAATAAAAGGCTTTTGGCGTGATGTAGCGATCGATGGTGTAGCCAAACAGATTGATAGGAGAAGCAAAGGTGCCAGAGATGCCGCCAGTAATAGGCTCCGCCACGATAGCGATGTCCTCAACGATAATACTAAGCGCTAAGGTTGCGATGGCTAAGTAGATACCGCTGGTTCTTAAGATAGGTCTGGCAATAATCGCCCCGATAACCCCAGTGATGAGTGCGCAGGCAATCAAAGCAGGGAAAAAATTCCACCCTCGAGCCATCAGTGCCATATGGCTAAATGCCCCTATCGCCATAAAGGCGGCATGCCCTAAGCTGACCTGTCCAGTGTGCCCCGTCAAGAGCATCAGACCCAGTCCAGAGATAGACCAAATCAATATGGCGCTAAGCTCACTGATGTAATAGTTGCTCAATAACCAAGGCGCCATCAGTAGTAGCAAAAGAAGCACGCCATACTTTATGAGTTGGCTTTTGTCATCGAAGATATTGATATCTTGATCATAGCTGTGTTTAAACTGAGCTTTCATGGGCAGTACTCATCCTTGAAAAGGTTTGGAGGCCGCTTTGTCATCCTTGAATCAAAGCTGCCTTGGCTCAAAGCTTCTATACTTTTTTCTGTTTGACCTGAGAAAAAATACCGCCCGGACGTACGATTAGTACGATTAGCATAACCACATAAGGCGCAATTTGACTAAGACCTAGCGGTAGATAACGCCCAGCAAAGGGCTCTATCACTCCTACTAGCAATCCGCCTGCCAACGCACCAGGCAAGGAGCCTAAGCCACCGATTACCGCAGCGGCGAAGGCCTTGATACCGAATAGTAACCCGACAGAGGGTTCGATGGCGCCTTTGGCCGCAAATAGTATGCCGGCAAGTGCGGCAACCACCCCTGACAACGCCCAAACGATACCGTTGACCCGCTTGACGGGAATACCCATATAGTAGGCTGCCATCTGGTTTTGACTGCTGGCTTGCATCGCAATACCAAGCCGCGTGTGGGCAAAAAAGAAGTACAAAATGGAAGTTAATGCAATAGTAGATATGATGATAATGATATCGACATAAGCGATACTTAGTGAGCCTAATGCCAACATCTTGCCTGAAAAAGGTGTCTGTAGTGAGACTGGGCTATGTCCCCAGATGACACCAGCGACAAAACGCATTAAAAATCCAAGCGAGATGGTAAGGATGACCATCGCAAATTGCGGTTGACCAAAAATACCACGTAGGATAAAGCGATCGAGTAAGTAGCCAAATGCACCCATGATCACAGCAGCAAAGGTGATGCCTAATAAGAAGGGAAGGTTTGCCTGATCGGCATTAATGAAAGATATGCCCAAAAAGGCACCGAGCATAAGCATGTCGCCTTGGGCGAAATTGACCGCTTCTGAGGCTTTGTAAATGAGTACAAAACCTAGCGCTAACAGCCCATATATACAACCATTAGCAACCCCGCTAATGAGCAGTTGTAGGATATCCATAAAGTCCCTTTTGTCTTAACATTATCATCCGTGACAATGTTTGAATAAGCGGTTCAATCGACTGACTTTTTCATCAACTACTTGTAAAGAAATTCATTTTCTTTATATCAGAACGACTAGCGTTTTAGAAAGCAATCAACATGGTAGCAGTAGTAGCGAATAATATTCATATATTCACATTATACCAACTATTAATTATTGTCTATAGAAAAATCAAAGTTATTCAATGATTTATAGCAAATGACAGAGGCTACTTATATCACTCTCCTAAAAACACTGCCATTATTGCCATGGTATAATTAGCTACTTTATATCGTCTATCCAAACCTATTCTATAAGTCATCATCATGAGTCAAATGCCAAAACAAGCAAAGCCAGTTAAGCCAACCAATTCATCAGAGGGTAATCCATCATCAGCCAAAAAATCTACTGATAATCACTATGACGTCATCATCATCGGCGCTGGTGCTTCAGGGTTGTATTGTGCACTGACTGCTGGTCGCCGCGGTCGTCGCGTATTGGTGTTGGATCATGCCAATAAAGCTGGCAAAAAGATTTTGATGTCAGGTGGTGGTCGCTGTAATTTCACCAATTACTTTGTAGAGCCTGAACATTTTATTGGTGCTAACCCCCACTTCTGCAAATCAGCACTGAGTCGCTATCCGAGTTGGGAGTTTATCGGCATGGTAGAGTCGCATAAGATTGCCTACCATGAGCGCGAACATGGTCAGCTGTTCTGTGATGACTCAGCACAAGATATCTTGTCTATGCTACTAGATGAATGCTCGGCTGTAGGGGTACAAGTAAAACTGAATGCTCAGATTGGGCATGTCAAAACTGCTGCTCATGATAAAGGCGAACATTTTCATCTAACAACGAGCAGAAAGCTCGGTAAAAAAGACATCGCAAACGGTACTCAGTCTTCGCAAACACACTATAGCTGTGAGTCTTTAGTGGTCGCTACTGGTGGCCTGTCTATCCCGACCATGGGAGCAAGTGGTATCGGCTATGAGTTGGCACAGCAGTTCGGGCATACTCTCGTACCTACTGACGCTAGTCTCGTGCCATTTACCTTCACTGACAAAACAGGCGAGCTTATCCGCGCTTTGGCTGGTATCAGCTTGCCAGTTATTGCCAGTAACGAGCGTATCTCTTTTAAATTACCTGTCCTATTTACCCATCGTGGTCTCTCTGGCCCTGCCATGCTACAGCTCTCCAACTATTGGCAGACTGGCGAAACCATCAGTATCAACCTACTGCCTGAGACAGACGTCACTGAGCTGCTACTTGCCCGCAAAAAATCACATCCACGCCAGCTGATCCGTACGGTGTTGTCAGAAAATACAGATAATGCGCTACCCAAAAAGCTGTTAGCAGCGCTTCAGACGCATCTATGGGAAGACGTCAAAGATACAGAGCTTGCCAACATCAAAGACGAGCGACTTACAGAACTTGGCGCTACGCTAAATGGCTGGCAGCTTAAGCCTTCTGGTACGGAAGGCTATCGCACTGCTGAAGTTACGCGTGGTGGCATTACAACCGACGAGGTATCTTCAAAAACGATGCAAAGCAACTTGCAAAATGGCTTATATTTTATTGGTGAAGTACTCGATGTGACTGGCTGGCTTGGCGGCTATAATTTTCAATGGGCGTGGGCAAGTGGTTTTGTCAGTGGTGAAGTCGTCTAACAACTCCATTGACCTAATTACTTATGGCGATAATAGTAGCTTTAATGGTCATCAGCATTTAAATAATTGACCAGTATTCAAATAGTTGCTGGCAGTATGACTGATGACAACTGAGTGACCTTAGATAGTCGTTTTAGAAATCAATGAGAATAAACACAACATAAGTCTATTTTCATAGTAGAATTGATGTAAGGCATTCATCCTATTAGTAGTAATGCCACTTAGATTTATGAGGTGATCCATGCGACCAATCAAACATATTCATGGTGATAAAAAGCCGCATTGGGTAGGTGACGGTTTTTTTGTAAAAACCCTAATCAATCATCTTGAGGATAATCCTGACTTTAACTATAGCCACACTGATCCCTTTTTATTATTTGACTATGGTAAGCCTACGACATTTTTACCCAATCCTGATTATAAGCTGCATCCGCATGGCATCGGACTGCATCCACATAAAGGCTTTGAGACTGTCACCATCGCCTATTCAGGTGAGATTAGCCATGCAGACTCGACAGGTGGGCGCAGTGATATATTAGAAGGTGATGTACAGTGGATGACGGCTGGTCGCGGCATTCTGCACGAAGAGTTTCACTCTGAAGCCTTTGGGCAGCGCGGCGGTGTCTTTAGTATGGTGCAATTATGGGTCAACCTACCAAGCGCTCATAAGCTAACCGACCCCAAATATCAATCTATTAAACGTGCTGACATGCCTATCGTTGATTTGATAGATAATAGCGACGCTAGCTATCAAAACATTGCTCATCAAGGCACTGCTTATCAAAACGCTGATTATCAAGACACTGACTGTCAAAATAGTGACGAGCAAACGGTCATCGGTCACGCTGCCATTATTGCCGGTGACTGGCATGGTATATCTGGAGCGGCAACGACTTTTACGCCAGTCAATATGTGGAATATCGAGCTGCATACAGCAGGCACAACCACGCTACAAGTGCCGAAAACGCACAACACTCTACTGCTAGTACAAGAAGGTCAAGTATTGGTCAACGGTACAGCTGCCAGTGCAGGGAGTTTGATAGAGTTTTTAGCACCTACGCTAGCTCATGTAGACACTCAAACTGAACATCCATCATTACCTGCTACTGATACTATCGAATTGACCTACCCTGCACCTACCGATGAAGACACACCTATCAAATTGCTACTGCTAAGCGGTGAGCCAATCGGTGAACCAGTCGCAGGTCACGGCCCCTTTGTTATGAATACTCAAGAAGAACTACGACAAACCTTCCGAGACTATCAAATAGGCAATTTTGGCAAATAACTAAAATTTATGCATAAAAAAGGCCGCTCAACTATTGCTAGTTAAGCGGCCTTTTTATGTTGCGTTATTTAGCTAGAAACTAACTATTACGCTTGGTCTAAAAATGGATAGTCAGTATAACCTTCAGCACCACCACCATAGAAAGACTCTGGATGCTGCTCATTGAGCGGCGCGCCTTGTTGAATACGCTCAGGCAAATCAGGATTGGCGATATAGTCGCGACCAAAGGCGACAGCATCAATATAGCCCGCTTTTACGTTTTGCTCTGCTTTTTCGGCAGTATAGCCACCAGCTGCGATAATTAATTGATCAAAGGCAGCACGTACGCGCTTACGGAAGTCGTCGCTATAAGGTGTGCCACCTGCCCAATCTGGCTCTGACAGATGCAGATACATGATGCCGCGTTTGTTAATCTGCTCGATCATCCAGATATTTTCGTCTTCGTTATAACCAGCTTCTACGTTGTTGAACGTACCAAGTGGTGAAATACGAATACCAACATGATCTGCATCCCAAGCGTCTACGCACGCATCGATAACATCAAGCGTCAAACGTGCACGATTTTCGCGGCTACCACCGTATTCGTCATCACGCTGGTTGGTTTGCTCAACCCAAAACTGATGTAATAGGTAACCGTGAGCACCATGGATTTCTACGCCATCAAAACCCGCTTCTTTAGCATTCTTAGTTGCTTGACTAAAATCAGCGATAACTTGCTTGATTTCTTCAAGCGTGGCTGGACGTGGCGGCGTTGCATCTACACGAATAGCTTGGTTGTCGCTGTCACGTAGTGAGGTACGCACACCAACATCAACATTAGAAGCAGAAATCGGCGCTTTACCATCTGGCTGCACACTCTCGTGAGAGACTAGGCCAGTGTGCCATAGCTGTACGACGATTTTGCCACCTTTAGCATGGACATTGTCCACGATGGTTTTCCAAGCAGTGATTTGGTCTTTGGTATGAACGCCTGGCGCGCCAGCATAGCCTTTCGCTTGGAAAGATACTTGCGTCGCCTCAGTAATCACTAAGCCAGAGCTTGCGCGCTGTGAGTAATATTCGCTTGCAAGTGCTGTTGGTACATCACTTGGTTCAACCGAACGCAGACGCGTCAATGGTGCCATAATGATGCGATTTTTTAGGGTCTGGGTACCCATCTTGACGGTTTCAAATAAATTATCGTGTGCCATAAAAAGCCCTGTTTATTGTTTTAAACCTTACTATCAGGTTTACTATTATTGGTAATAAATAGCACTTATATTAGTAGGCAGCACTTAGCTATAGTTCTATAGTTTGCGAAGTACGCTACTCATAAGCCGAGTTCTTTATAAGGGGCAAATCTGATTATTCCAAATAATAGTTACAAACAGAAACACTAATATTTAGATATTCGAATCTTTGTGATTCAAGGCTACGAAGACAGTTTACCGTAGCTTAAACGCTCGTCGCCCGAGTGGATTTTTTTGGCTGTAGCATTTTTTTAATAGACAACTCTAATGACAAATATGTGCCAAACAATATCACCATTGAGCCGATGATGGCCTGAATATTTAGAGCTTCACCAAGTAGTAGATAGCCTAAAATAATAGCAAAAATCGGAATGACTAAAGTAATACTAGTGGCGCGCGTCGGCCCAATATTCTTAATCAACTGGTTCATAAAAATAAGGGCAATGGCAGTCGAAAACACACCGATACAGATCACGGATACCCATGCCTTTATGCTGATATCTTTACCATAAGGAAATTCATTAAACGCCACAGGCAGCATAATGATGCTACCGATAATGAGCGATCCTGCCGTGATAGCGACTGGCGATACCTCATAAAGATAATTTTTGGTGATGTTAGCCCCAAGCGCATAACCCACGCAGGCCAACAATGCATAGCCCATTGGTAGCAACCCTTCGACCAACCCCTTGCCTGGCTCGCCGCCGCCAAATAAGCTTTCACTCATCAATATAACTACCCCAATCACCCCAATAACCAAACCGAGTGCTTGTTTTTTCGATAGCCTATCCTTGAAGAAGACTCTAGCGATAAAACCGCTCATCATCGGTACAGAGGCATTTAATACGGCTAGCACGCCTGCGTTCACTGACTGCGCGGAAAACGAAAACAACACAAAAGGGAGCGCTGCTGAAAACAGTCCCACAAGCGCTAGCATTTTCCAATGTTCTTTGATGCCAACTCTGTTTTTCTTGTTGAGTAAGACAAACACTAACATGACCAAGCCGGCAAATATCACACGCAAACTGGCAAATGCCAATGAGCCAAACTCAGGCACGCCAATACGATAAAAAACGAAAGAGAGTGACCACATAAAAGAAAGTGTCACAAAGATGATGAGGTCACGGTTGGTCATTGGGTAATCCTATTAAGCGCTTAGACTGCGTTTGCCAACTCGTGTCGGTCATAAGCGTCTGATACGTTGTAAAAATCATCATATGATTAAAAACTCATGATGATAACTTTTTAATGGTTTGATGGGTAATTTTTTATAGAATTTATAGTGAGTTTTTATCCATTTACCGAATTTCTAGCACAGTTTTAAGGTTTTCACCTTTTTAATAACCTGTAAATTTGGACAAACTACTTTTATTAAGCACTATATAGCAAGCAGCTCTGATCCTATTATTCATATACTTTAGCCTATTCCAGCACCTTTCTATTCACATACTAAAGAACTTCAAAGTCATCCTTAAGTAAGTTATCCGTTCAATACCTACAAAAACAAATTCACGGTCATATTAAATTCTGCTTATAGCACTACCTTATAACAGCTACTCTCAATAATGCTAACGATAAAAGTAGCTTTGATACATCAATTCAAGTTTTACTTAAAATATATTAGTTGATATTTGTTTACTAATTTTCTACTATCTATAAGGTATTGATCAGTATTTGGCAATACAAAAAATAGAGGACAAACATCATTAGTAAAATTTATAAATTATTGAGGAATGATTATGAAAAGGATAGCGTTACTTATCGGCAGCATGTCGGTGGCGATGGCAGGTTTTTGCGGGGTTGGTCAGTTCTCAGATGAAACCACTTGCTATGTATATAAGCAAGATAAACTGCAAAAAAAGCTAAACTGTCAGTATGAGGGCGCTGAGGGTGCAGCAATGAGTTATAGTTTTAGACAGGTCTCCTATAACCTGCCAGGATTTGGCAAAATGGCAACCTCTACCAGTGCAAACTATAATGACCGTAATGAAGTGACTGGATGGACGACCACCGTCAATGACGAGCCCGCGATCATCAGATACCGTCTGCCAACCAATCAGCGTATCGTCAGCGATGCCTATGCGCAGTCTGGTAAGGCGGTTATGCAATGTTATCTTAGTACAAAATCGCAGTGGGAGATTTGTGCTGAATAGATCGGAGTGTTTTTGTAATTTATAAATCTTTAAGATGTAATGAAGCTGAGCATTTTGCTCGGCTTTTTAGTGCCGTTTTGGGATTTAGTGCATCGACTGTATTTACCTTTGCGTTAGCTTCTATGATGTCTTTCAAACATCTTATCTCGTATACTTAACTTATTCCAAACTCAAAATTACTCTTCTCAACTGCCAGCCATTGAATTACAACCCTGCATCGGTAAGAATGATGCTACTTATTTATAAAACCTACTCACCAACCCAGTTTATTAAAGAGTCAAATACATGAAACTGCGCATCCTAAAGTCTGCTGTGACCAATCCTTGGTTTAATCTTGCTACCGAGGATTGGATATTTAATACGCTCAATCCCGACTCACATACCCTATTTTTATGGCGTAACTCTGAAACCGTGGTTATTGGACGCTCGCAAAATCCATGGGTAGAGTGCAAAACCGATAAAATGGAATCCGACGATGTGTTTTTGGCGCGGCGTCAGAGCGGCGGCGGTGCAGTATTTCACGATTTGGGTAATACCAACTTTACTTTTTTATCGCCTGAAGATGATTACGATCAAGAAGCAAACTTTACCATTATCATCAACGCACTTAATAAGCTAGGCATCGACGCCACGTTATCTGGTCGTAACGACATGCAGGTCGGCGACCGCAAAATATCGGGTAGCGCATTTAGGCATGCAGCCGATCGCAGCTTCCATCATGGGACATTGCTGGTCAATGCCAACATGCAAAAGCTTGGCGATTATCTAAACCCGCATCCATTAAAGCTCAAAGCAAAAGGCATCAAATCTGTGCGCGCTCGCGTGGCAAACTTAGTAGATTTTAATGAGACTATCAATCACGAGACCTTGTCTGATGCGATTATCGAAGCGTTCTGTGAGTATCATGGAGAGACTGCACAGGTTGAGCAGTTAGATGAAGCCAGCCTTGCTAAGCAGCCCACGCTAAACGCTTACTATCAACAGATGGCAGATTGGGATTGGCGCTTTGGTAAAACACCTGAGTTCAGCCATCATATTGAGACGCGCTTTGATTGGGGCATGATGGATGTGCATATGGATGTGAAGCAGGCAATGATTACCGAAGTTGTCATCTTCTCTGATGCGCTAAATGTTGAGCTTATTGATATGCTTAAAAAGACACTGACTGGCGTTAAATATAATAAGCATGAGATTAAAGATACGCTTGATGAACTCGCAAAAGCGCAACCTGAGCTGGCAGCGCAAGTTAGTGACTTTGAAAATTGGTTAGTTAGTGAGATGGAGGGTTAACTTTTAAATCTAACCATATTTTGCTTTAAGCCTTCAGAACGACCATTTGTAAAAACATTTAAAAAGATGAAAGATAACAAGGTTAACGGCTCACTTGACTACCTGATTGCCTTGTTATCTCTTATCTGCGCAAGTGGGTTTACAGTAGAAACGTTTTGTCTGTTACGATCATTTAAAGACCACTTTATTTAATAATCCATTATTCGTTAGATGATTCAGGTAAACCATCTAGTATAGCTTTGACTTCGGTGACGTACTGACCCAAGTCTGGCTCTAAATGAAAGCCATCTACAGGAGTCGGTAGACCCTTTTGCTTGCCCAATCTAACAATAATGGCATTCTCTTCGGGCAATACCAACACTCGCTGACCCAAGTGACCAAGCATCGCATAAAATGGAGTTGGACTGTCCATATCCGTCCATACTGAATGACCGTATATTTGCGCTTGCCCCTCTTTGAATGCTGCTGCATTTGGCGTAATCATAAAATCAACATGCGCTTTGGTCAGCAATTGCTCGCCTTGCCACTCGCCGCCATTCAATAGCAACTGTCCAAATTTAGCAAAATCCAGTGCACTAGCGTTTAAACAGCAATACACTTTTTCGATATTTTGTGAGCCATCGAGCGACCAGTAAGCGTCACCTTTCATACCTAGCGGCTGCCAAAACTTCTCTTCTAAATAACTAGAAATCGTATAGCCGTGCGCTTCTAATGCACGTGATAATGCAATACCTAGCAGCTGAGTATCACCAGAGGAGTAATCAAACTGACCACCGCACTGCTCTATAAAAGGTCGGCTAGTGATGTGCTTTACTAGGTCATTCCCGTAATAGGATTTTGCTGTGGGATTGACGGGGAAATAATAGTCCTCTGTCCAATCATAGCCTGATGTCATCGCGGACAAATCTGCAAGAGTACAGTTTTGGGCATATTCACTGTCTGCATACTCAGGCAGCAGCGTGGTAATTGGCTCATCGATACTAGAGATATAACCATCTTCTACCGCTTTAAGATACAGCATGGTGGTGACGGTCTTTGCCATAGAAAAGCTATTGGTATGTGAGTCACCACTGTAGCCTTGCCAGTAGTTCTCATAAAGTAGCTTGCCGTCTTTGATAATGGCAAAGGCCACGGTTTGATCGGTATCTAAAGCATTTTTTAAGGTAGGTGTCAGGGAGATATTTCCGAAGTTTATGTCCTTATCCCACTCTATAGGATCTTTTGCACTAATAATCCGATTATCAAAATCCTTATAATCATCTATATTGGCAGTGGTCTCACCTTTGAAATAAGTAAGCTGTATGCCTCGAAAGATATAGGCATTGCCCGTCACTACTAGACCTAAGCTAATGACGATCAATATCCCAATGATAGGTAGCACTATCCATTTGAACAATATTCTTAATAGAGCCATCGTAAAATCCTTTTTATATGGCATGCGTTTGTTTTCACTGTTTTCAACTTATTAAAGTCAGCATGTGAGCTATAAATATGAATACAGCATATCTCAATAAAAAAAGACGGCAAGAGATATCCCTCGCCGTCCATTATTTAACACTATTGCTAAAACCCTAAATCGCTGCGGCGACTTCAGCCCCATCACGAATCGCACGTTTGGCATCTAGCTCAGCTGCGAGCTTAGCTCCACCAATTAAGTGATATTGCGCGTCTGGCGCATCGCCAACATTTGGCATCAACTCAACGACTGACTCTTGACCAGCACAGACGACAACGCTGTCAACACGTAGTAGCTGGCTTTGGCCTTGAGGATCAGTCACCCAGATACCTTCGTTAGTGATTTTGTCATACTGCACGCCAGCGACTTGGATTACGCCATGAGATTTGATATGTGCACGATGCACCCAGCCTGATGTTTTGTTTAGACCACTGCCCAGACGACCTTTGCTACGCTGCATTAGATAGACTTGGCGAATCGGCTTGATAGCTTTAGGTCTGACCAGACCGCCATCACTTTGATAGTCAGTATCATTGGTCACGCCCCACTCTTCGCGCCATTCGCTGATTGACTGTGGCTCAGGGCGATAGTCTGGGTCTTTTAAACCTTCAGGGCCGATCTCATCAAGTGACTGGCCATGATTGGCCGTCAGATACTCACTCACATCAAAACCAATACCGCCAGCACCAATGACCGCTACAGTATTACCCACGGCTTTTTCACCAGAGAGTAGCTCTGCATAGCTTATCACTTGTGGTAGATCAGCGCCTTCAAGCTTACCTGCTAGGCTTCTAGGCACGACACCCGTTGCCACAATGACATGATGGAACTTGGCTTTTTCAAGCATATCTTTATCCACGAAGGTATTGAGTTTAACATCAACGCCCAAATGCTCAAGCTCATTGATATAGTAACGAACGGTCTCAAAGAACTCTTCTTTTCCAGGGATAACTTTGGCGTAGTTGAACTGTCCACCAAGCACGTCTTTAGCTTCAAATAGAGTCACGTCATGACCACGTAAGGCAGCCACATGAGCGGCTGACATACCAGCGACACCGCCACCGATAACGGCGACTTTTTTGGCTTTTTTCGCTTTTTTGTAGACTAGCTCTGTCTCATAACAGGCTTGTGGGTTGACCAAACAAGTCGAACGTTTGTTTTCAAACGTATGGTCGAGACACGCTTGGTTACAGGCGATGCAGGTATTGATGCGATCTGTCTGACCGTTTTTGGCTTTATTAACCCAATGCGCATCAGCCAAGAATGGACGCGCCATTTGAATCATGTCGGCTTGCCCTGTCGCAACGATGTCTTCTGCTGTCTCTGGCATGTTGATACGGTTCGCCGCCATCATCGGGATGTTGATATGTTTCTTGATCTCAGCGGTAAAATCAACAAAGGCTGCGCGTGGCACACTAGTCACGATAGTCGGGACACGCGCTTCATGCCAGCCGATACCAGTGTTCATGATGGTTACGCCCGCTTCTTCTAGCGCCTTAGCCACGGTAATGACTTCATCCATGACGTTACCGTCTTTGACCAAATCAATCACTGATAAACGGAATAGAATAATAAAATCCTCACCAGTTGCTTCGCGTACCGCCTTAACCACATCAACGGCAAACTTCATACGGCCATGAATATCACCACCATAGATATCTTTACGCTTATTGACATGGCTGGATAAAAACTGGTTGAGTAAATAACCTTCAGAGCCCATGATTTCGACACCGTCATAGCCGGCTTGTTTGGCAAGCTTGGCTGAGCGTGCATAGTCTTTTACCGTCTGCTCGATGTTTTTGATACTCATCTGACGCGGTTTGAACGGTGAGATTGGTGATTTGATCGGGCTAGATGACACTGCAAAAGGATGATAGCCATAGCGACCACTGTGCAATATCTGCATGATGATTTTGCTGTCATGCTTATGTACGGCACGAGTGACGCGCTGATGGTTGATGACATCTGCTTTGTTATTCATCGTGCCGCCAGCAGGTAGCAACCAGCCTTCGCGGTTGGGTGAGATACCGCCCGTGATCATCATTGCCACGCCGCCCTTGGCGCGCTCTTCAAAATAAGCCGCCAGCTTGCCATAATTATAAAAACGGTCTTCAAGCCCAGTATGCATTGAGCCCATAACCAAACGGTTTTTTAGCGTAGTAAAGCCCAAATCTAGCGGCTCAAACAAATGCGGATAGTGTTCATTGGTGCTAGCGGTTTGGATCGTATTGGCACTATGGCTGGCAGACATATCATTTTCCTTATGAATAGTTTTTGAGACGGCTTCTTAAAAGCGACTTTTTAGAAATAGTGGAGCTAATAGTGTGACTAGGGGATTTAGCATCATCAATATCGTAACACACCGTGATTATCGTCAGCTATGCAGACAAGCGACTGATGAGTGAGCACTATATTGATTGCTATCATGGGCAGTACGGTGTATCAGGCCACACTGTGGTAGATGGTTAAACAAACACCACAAAAACTAGCTAACTTTTGAGTTAGATTATATACCGTTAGCTTAATGTCACCTAAAAATTAGACTAAGATATAAATCGATAAATATCGACTTATGCCTACAAATTCTATGCTAGATTACTGTACTAAGTGAATGTATCAACGCAAATGTATTAACGCATTATAGAAATACGATAAAGGACTATCATCATGACAGATTTCCATACAGGTCTTGGCAAAAACGCTGCCAACCATCAACCACTTACCCCTATTGACTTCATCATTCGCAGCGCGCAAGTGTATCCTAATAAGACTGCCATCATTTATGACGACCTAGAACACAATAACCTCACTCAGACATGGCAACAAACCTATACTCGCTGCCGCCAACTGGCTGACGGCCTACGCAAATTGGGCATCGATAAGAACGACACAGTCGCCGTGATGCTACCAAACACGCCTGCGATGGTCGAATGCGCCTTTGGTGTGCCTATGTCAGGCGGCGTACTCTGCACTCTAAACACGCGCCTCGATATCAATGCGCTTACTTTTTGTTTGCAGCACTCAGAAGCAAAGGTTTTAATTTTAGACAGTGAGTTTGCTGAACACGCTGAGATTATCGATGAGACTTTTCCAGATTTAATCGTCATTCACTCAACGGACAATGCCATCGATGTCGAGCGTTTCGGGCGCATGAGTTATGAAGCGTTAGTCGCCAGCTCAGACAGCTTGGATAACTGGGAGATGCCATTGGACGAATGGGACGCTATTGCGCTGAATTATACCTCTGGCACAACAGGCAAACCCAAAGGCGTGGTTTATCACCATCGCGGCGCTACGCTCAATGCTGTCTCCAATATCTTAGATTGGGACATGCCCAAACACCCGATGTATCTATGGACGCTGCCGCTTTTCCACTGTAACGGCTGGTGCTTTCCGTGGACCATCGCCGAGCGTGCTGGGGTCAATATATGCTTGCGAAAAATTGATGCTGATTTGATATTGCAGCTGATTGCCAAGCATCAAGTTAGCCATTATTGCTCTGCGCCAGTCGTGCACAATATGATTGCTGGCGGCAAACCAGAGTATAAAGATGCTATCACCCATACGGTCAACGGCTGGGTCGCTGGTGCACCGCCGTCTGAAACCATGCTGGCTGCAATGGAAGCAATGGGCTTTCATATCTCGCATGTCTACGGTCTCACTGAAGTATATGGGCCAGTGACGGTTTGTGCTGAGCAGGAAGAATGGGATGAGCTTGATGTGGCCACACGCGCTCAAAAGAAATCACGCCAAGGCATGACTTCTCACTTGATGGCAGGATTTGAGGTATTTAAACAAGGGACTACTGAGCCAGTTGCCGCTGATGGCGAAGAAATGGGTGAGCTAGCACTACGTGGCAATATGGTGATGAAAGGCTATCTCAAAAGCCGCAAAGCCACCAAAGAGGCATTTGCTGATGGTTGGTTCCGCACAGGTGATTTGGGTGTCAAATACCCTGATGGTTATATCAAAATCATGGACAGACTCAAAGATATCATCATCTCAGGCGGAGAGAATATCTCTAGTATCGAGGTAGAAAACGTCTTGTATAAACTCCCTGCGATTGAGAGCTGCGCCGTCGTCGCCGCACCACATGATAAATGGGGTGAAGTGCCCGTCGCCTTTATCGAGATTCACGCTGGTAGCACCTTGCAACGTGATACGGTAATGGAGCACTGTAGCCAACACTTGGCAGGTTTTAAAGTACCCAAATATATTGTCTTCGCCGAAATACCAAAGACTAGCACAGGCAAAGTGCAAAAATTTGAGCTACGCCAAGCGGCAAAATCATTGGCGCATGAGACACCCAAAGTCACTGCTAGCGTTAGATAAAATGACGACTTATTAATTCATGTCATCAATTGACATCCATTAAAAAGGTCAGCGATATATAGCTGACCTTTTTGAGCGCTCGTCTATTTATATAAAATTGACTATATTAGCCAAGCTTAGGCTCAAGCCATTGATAAACCAGCATCCCTATAATCATAGCAGGAATAAAGACATAGGCTTGCCACTGGCCAGTACCGAGCAACACAATTCCTGGTCCTGGGCAGATACCGACTAGCCCCCAGCCGATACCGAACAACATCGCACCGATGAGCAATTTTTTATTAATGACAGTTTTGCTTGGCATCTCGATTAATGTGCCAATCCAGCTGGTCTGTTGACGCTTTGCTAATCGTACGCCGAAAAACGCGACTATTAGACCACCGCCCATCACCAGTGCAAGGGAGATATCCCATGCACCAAATACATCCAAAAACCCTTGTACCTTTACAGGGTCAGTCATACCTGATATCAGTAGTCCCAGTCCAAACAGCAGTCCTGCTAGCAATCCGATTATATTTTTTAGCATCGTCGTATCTCGCTATTATTATTTTTTATTAACCATCATATGTCGTTCGCGCATGAACCTGGCCATCAGTCTTCATCTGACAATATGCCATGAGTTCGCTATAGTAGGCCTAATACGTGGCGACCGATATAAACGGTCACAATTCCAAACAGCATAAAGGTGACAGTCGCTGCCAATGACCGTGGAGACAGCCGTGCATTACCGCAGATACCATGCCCACTGGTACAACCTGAGCCCAAACGCGTGCCAAAGCCGACCAGTAATCCTGCACCAATTAGTAATGGCAAAGAGCTACTGATAGCTACCGCAGGTAGTGGTCTTGCCAACTGATATAGCAGCGGTGAGAGGATCAGACCCAGTATAAATAGCACCTGCCACATCTCTACACGTTTGGGTTTTAATAGGCTTGAAAAAATACCACTGATACCTGCTATACGACCGATACCTAGCAGTAAGATAACCGTCGCTACGCCTAGCATCAGACCTCCTACCAAGGAGATCGGCGTAAATGCTTGCCAGTCTGTTTGTATGCTCATAACGGACTACCTAATTAAGTTCATTAAATACGTACTTGAATATTAATTTATAAAAATACATTATATTATAAAATATAATAAAAAGGTAAAAAAATACTGAACCTAGCATAATGCTAATAGTTCAGTATTTTTTATAGCTGTAAAGACTGCCCTGCAAAGGCTTTAGAAAAGGCAGTGAAAAAGACTTAATAAGCTATCACATTACTATCTTTATCAACCCTCTTAATGACTATTTTTACTGGCTCAGCACTTTATCAAGTGCCGTTTCAAAACGCTCTACTGTGCCATCGATATCAGTCAATTTATCCAAGCCAAATAGACCCAAACGGAAAGTTTTGAAATTATCAGGCTCGCCCACTTTTAATGGTACGCCAGCAGCGATTTGCACTCCGATTTCAGCGAAGGCGCTACCTTTATGCATATCATCACGATCAGTATAAGAGACGACAACGCCAGGTGCTTTAAAACCTTCGGCAGCGACGCTCTCAACACCTTTGGCTTCTAATACTTCACGGATACGTTTGCCAAGTGCCCACTGCGCCTCACACAATTTATCAAAACCGATTGCTTTGGCTTCATTCACGGCATCACGGAACTGACGTAAGCTGTCTGTCGGCATAGTCGCATGGTACGCATGACCGCCATTTTCGTATGCGCGCATGATATTCAACCATTGCTTTAGGTCAATACTAAAGCTATCAGACTCAGTGCTGTCCACTTTTTTGACAGCGGCATCACTTAGCATGACCAAACCAGCGCCAGGCGTGCTGCTCCAGCCTTTTTGCGGTGCACTAATCAGTACATCAATACCCAATGCTTTCATATCTAGCCATACGCAGCCTGAGGCGATGCAGTCAATGACTAACAATCCGCCAACGCTATGCACAGCTTCGCTCAACGCTTTGATATAGTCATCTGACAAGATAATACCCGATGAGGTTTCGACATGCGGGGCAAATACCACTGCTGGCTTTTCTTCTTTAATTTTGGCTACGGCAACGTCGATATCGACTGGGGCAAACGGTTTTGGCGATTCACTATCATCGGCACGATTGGCGGTAAGGACTGTAGATGATTTGGCGATTCTGCCTTTTTCTAGGATTTGCGTCCAACGATAGCTGAACCAGCCATTACGAATGATTAGGCAATCTTCATCATTTGCCAACTGGCGAGCGACTGCTTCCATACCATAAGTCCCAGAACCAGGAACAATCACCACTGCATCAGCGTTATACACAGATTTTAGGTCACTAGATAGGTCATTCATCACTTGCTGAAAGGCTTTTGACATATGGTTCAGCGCGCGATCGGTATAAACCACTGAATACTCTAATAAGCCGTTTGGATCGATATCTTGACGTAATGCAGGCATTGAACACTCCTAGTGTATGGTTAGATAATATGCGACATGGATCAGATAGCACTATAATCAAGTGCTATTATTTGATGGTGAGGTCTTGCGCTGTCTAGAGATGCATTATTTTTAAACAAATAAAAAACAACGAACACTGATGAGGTCTACTAACATTAAGTTAATATATTTGTAGTCATATTACGAGCAAACACCAGCACATATCTTGACCTAAGCCATCCATGAGAGCTTGATATTAGCACTGATACTGAAGGTTGACAACGATATGCTCAGGCAACGATATGACTTGCGCTATCGAGCATTTATTGGTAGGTATTGGTTGATAAGTTTTGATTTATAAATTGCAATTTACGAAACTATGATAAAAACATCAATGCCCGCGATGAGCATCTTGTAGTCCTGACACCACGAAGTCTAGCAAATCACTGTCGCCTTCGCGGGCGGCTTTGCGCATCAGTTTCGATGGTGCATGAGTCAATGTTTGAGTCAGACGTCGTGACAGCTCGGTGATGATATCTTCTGGACTGATATCGTCCTGTTGCAGCTTAGCAATAGATTCATGCAGCAGCTTATCGACTTGACCTTGAGTACACGCACGGTATTGCTGAATATCTTTACCAACTTGGCGAACCTGAAAGCGGCGATCTATCTCAACCACCAATTGACTCACTAGCAGCTCAGCATCTACTGCGGCTTGGCGACGCTGCTCGATATTACCTGCAATCACATGCTGCAAATCATCGACAGAGTACAGATAAACATCATCGATACGGCTAATGGTCGAATCGATATCGCGCGGTACGGCCAAATCTATCATAAGCATTGGCTGATAACGGCGACGCTTGAGCGCTTGTATGGTCATTGTTTTGTCAATCAATAAATCCATACTGCCACTACAACTACTGACGATATCGGCTTCTGCCAATACTTGCGGCAACTCTTGCAGCGGTCTAACGTCTACGCGGCGATTAGGGCCACGTAGCTCAGCCGCTAACGCTTCGGCACGTTCGGGATTACGGTTACAGATAATGACTCGTCCGACTCCTAGCCCTGCGATATGGGTGGCAACTAAGCGATTCATCTCACCTGCGGCAACGACCAGTAGAGTACGACTGGGTAAATCATCAAATATTTGTGTGACCAGTTTAGCTGCGGCAAAGCTAAGTGATACGGCCTGTGCACCAACCTGCGTCTCGTTACGCACTCGTTTGGCGGCAGCGAAAACTTGATCAATAATCCAGCCAAGCTGGTTACTCAATACTTTTTGCTCTTGCGCCAGATGGACAGAATTTTTGATTTGACCGAGAATCTGTGGCTCACCCAGTATCATAGAGTCGAGACCAGCCGCTACTCTCAACCAATGAGTCAATGCATGAGTATCACGATGTACATAGAGATAAGGATCAATATCAACGAGTGGTAGTTGCTTGAAATCAGCCAGCCAAGTTTTGATTTTGGTAATATGCGCACTAATCGCAGTAGATGAGATATTTACACTACTAGTAAAACTGCTAGAAGATGACTGCCCAGCGGTTTTGACAGTCTGCGTATCGGATGATTGTGAGTCAGATAATTGACTATTAGAATGCTGCGACGTTGGCGTTTGTGGCACTAGCGCATAGATCTCAGTACGGTTGCAAGTAGAGACGATCACGCTACCATCAGTAAAGGCTTCTATTTGTGCGAGTGCGACATTTACATCGTCACCCACAAGCGCCAAGCGCTCTCGCAGAGCGACTGGTGCAGTTTTGTGATTGACCCCAATGACCACTAATCTCATTATCGATAGACCATAAACATGACGCTCAGTT
>Ga0209295_1000206_pt1 | contig 48139 bp, 52 predicted proteins | sample Porto_5metaG_FD_187428 | JGI IMG/M metagenome (GOLD analysis project Ga0209295, IMG submission 187428) | Marine algal microbial communities from Porto, Portugal - Porto_5 metaG (SPAdes) (version 2) | ecosystem: Host-associated > Algae > Red algae > Unclassified | place: Portugal: Porto... | reverse complement strand
CTGTTAACCGATCGGTCGTAGGTTCGAGTCCTACCTGCGGAGCCATGCTTCCATAGCTCAGTAGGTAGAGCACTTCCATGGTAAGGAAGAGGTCAGCGGTTCGAGCCCGCTTGGAAGCTTTCCTCTAAATTATAATGATTAATGTGTAAGGTTTCTCGATGATGAGAAGGCTTTTTTTGTTTGTTCTCATATATATTCGAACTAATTCACGTTGGATCACAAGTAAGCTTGCTATACGAGTGAATCAATTTGCTTGGAAGCTTTGTATCAGATTTCTACTTATGCCTTTTTTCGTTCTTGATTCTTCAGTACCTTTTATGCCTACGAAAGAGACAATATCCTCTCTAACAAAAGACTCTGTACGTTCCTCTTTTTCCCCGAAAGTGAAGCATTGTTTATTTTCCTTTCTTTATCTCCAGGTTTGATTGATCTTCTTTTCTGTGTGCGGTATGTGTATAAAAAGGAGTAGATGGTTTGAAAGATTTATTTGTAAAGCAAGAATGGTTTGGACATGTGCGTCAGGATGTGCTGGCGGGTATTTTAGTGGCTCTGGCTTTAATTCCTGAGGCGATTGCATTTTCGATTATTGCGGGCGTTGATCCGAAGATTGGATTGTATGCTTCGTTTTGTATTGCCATTGTCATTTCGTTTGTTGGTGGACGGCCAGGTATGATTTCGGCTGCTACAGGGGCTATGGCTCTGGTTATGGTTGATTTGGTAGCCGATTATGGATTGCAGTACTTGTTTGCGGCTACGATTTTAACAGGTCTGATTCAAATTGTGTTTGGATTTTGCCGAGTGTCTCGTCTGATGAAGTTTATTCCGAAATCCGTAATGGTTGGTTTTGTGAATGCGTTGGCTATTATGATCTTCATGGCTCAGCTTCCACATTTCGTAGGGGAATCGTTGGCCATGTATACAATGACAGGCGGCGCTTTGCTGATCATTTATTTATTGCCGATGGTGGTAAAGGTGATACCATCCCCTCTCATTGCGATTATTGTCATGACGATCATTGCTATATTTGGACATATTGATGTGAGAACAGTTGGAGACATGGGAGAGCTTCCTAGTACTTTGCCTGCTTTTCTGATTCCTCAAGTACCGTTTAGCTGGGAGACACTTGCTATTATTTTTCCTTATTCTTTAGCGCTAGCGATGGTTGGTTTACTAGAGTCTCTTTTAACTGCACAGATTGTTGATGATATGACGGAGACGTCTAGTCGTAAGAACAAGGAAGCGAGAGGTCAAGGGATTGCCAATGTGGTTGTAGGGTTCTTTGGTGGTATGGCTGGTTGTGCGATGATTGGTCAATCAGTGATTAATACGAAGGCAGGCGGGCGTGGCCGTCTTTCTACCTTTGTAGCGGGTGCCTTTTTAATGGTTCTCATTTTTGTACTTGGTGATGTTGTTGTTCAGATTCCGATGGCTGCTCTTGTAGCTGTCATGATTATGGTCTCCGTTGGGACATTTGATTGGAGTTCCTTTCAGCAGTTACGAAAGAATCCGATAACAGATTCTATTGTGATGATTGTCACGGTCGTGACGGTAGTGTTAACTCATGACTTATCAAAAGGTGTTTTTGCAGGTGTGCTGCTAAGTGCGGTATTCTTTGTAGCAAAAATATCGAAGCTCCATATTTCCTCTACAGAAAGCCAAGCAGGTACTTGGATTTATCGAATTAAAGGGCAAATTTTCTTTGCTTCTGTGACTGATTTCATCCAAGCGTTCCATCAGGGAAAAGATCTCCAAGCCATTGTGATTGATCTATCTGAAGCGCGTATATGGGATGAATCGGATGTGGCAGCGATAGAACGTGTAAAGGAACAGTATCAAGCAGCTGGCGTACAAATAGACGTAGTTGGAATGGATACATCAAGTCGAAATCTTGTGAAACAGGTGAATGGTTCTTCATAAGTTTTTTCTGTTTGTTACAATAGAAAAGGTAGAAAGTGAAGGATGGAGGTGGCCGGCATGCTTGTGCGTTTGAACCAAGTGCTCGGCCGGATGATGCCGCTTATTACGCCTATTAGTGTGCTACTTGGTGTTATATTGGCGGCCTATTTAAAAGATTTTACGTTTATGGTGCCTTGGGTATTTGCCATTATGACATTTTCAGGGAGCTTGTCATCTACTTTTTCAGCTTTAAAGCATACGGTGATGCATCCATTGCCTTTGATTTTATCGTTTATGATTTTGCATGTGCTGATGCCTCTTTATGCTTGGTCAGCGGGGCATTTGATATTTGCGGGCGATTCTATGACGATCACCGGTTTGACTCTTGCGATGGTGATTCCAACAGGTGTGTCTAGTTTAATATGGGCGGCGATGTATAAAGGGAATGTCGGGTTAACGTTATCTATCATTTTAATTGATACATTGCTTTCGCCATTGATTGTGCCAGTAAGCTTGTCACTCTTCGTCGGTACACAGGTCCATATGGACATGGTTGCGATCATGAAAGGGCTGTTTGGTATGGTGGTGCTGCCCTCTATTTTAGGGATGCTCGTTCGTCAGTATGCAAAGCCATCTGTGACGAAAACAATTAGTCAGACCTTGGCTCCTTTTTCAAAATTAGGCTTGTTTGTTGTCGTATCGATTAACAGTTCTGTTGTCGCCCCATATTTGCGTGAACTGGATGCTGCATTTTTTAGCAAAGCAGCGACTGTCTTTTTCATTGCGATGAGTGGGTATGCTTTTGCATGGTTGATTGGAAAGGTAATGAAATGTACTCAAGGGGAAATTGTGGCCATTGTGTATACGGGCGGCATGAGAAATATTAGTGCCGGAGCTGTGCTTGCCATTAGCTTTTTTCCGCCTGCTGTTGCTGTCCCTGTTGTGATTGGTATGCTGTTTCAGCAAGTACTTGCTGCCTTGTTTGGTTTCTTACTCAATCGTTTTGAGCTGAAAGCGCCTGCTGTGACTAAATCTTTATCATGAAAAGACCTCCATTTTATGAGATGGAGGTCTTTTTGCGAATTAATAGATGAGATATTTCTTCCGTTTCTTTTCGAATGATTTGAGGTCGTGATGATAGCGCTTCATGATGTGTTTGACGGAAGTACCTTGATTGATTTCTTCTTTGATCCAACCATTTCCGATGAGTTTATCAAAGCTACCTGTTTGAAGGAACTGAAAGTCTTTTGGATATAAATCATGTATGGCTTTGATGATGGATAACCCTGTTTTTACCGCTTCGAATGAAGAGCGGTCTGTGACGTATAGCTGCACACCGTGTGATAGCTTCCCAGCATGTTTAGAAAAAGTGGGGGTGAATGATACGGGTCTAAATTTCACACCCTTTAGTTTTAATTGATTTAAATAATCTGCTAGCTCATTGCTATTGATATACGGAGCGCCAATGAGCTCGAACGGTTTTGTTGTTCCTCTTCCTTCAGAGACATTTGTGCCTTCAATTAATCCTGTGGCGGGATATACAAAGGTACTATCCACTGTTGGCATGTTAGGTGAAGGAAGGACGAATGGCAGCTTCGTGTCATCAAACGTCATGGAACGCTTCCAATTTTTCATTTTGATGACTGTGACATCAGCATTGATATGAAACTCTTTGTTAAAGAATTTTGCTAGTTCACCAGTGGTCATCCCATGTCTTAATGGTATTGGATAGAGCCCTACAAATGAAGCGTGCTCAGGTTCTAAGACAGGGCCTTCTACTTTTAGTCCGCCAATGGGGTTTGGACGGTCTAGGACAACAAAGGGAATGTTGTTTTCTTTCGCAGCCTCCATCGCATAGGCCATCGTGTAAATATAGGTGTAATAACGAGCGCCAACATCTTGAATATCAAACAGCAAGACATCTACATTTTTGAGCATGTCAGGGGTTGGTTTTCTTGTTTTTCCATAGAGAGAGTAAACTGGAAGACCTGTTTTTTCATCGGTATAGGATTCGACGCCTTCTCCTGCCTGTGCATCGCCGCGCACACCATGTTCAGGTCCATATAGAGCAGTAAGCTTGATATTTGGATGCTCAAATAGGAGATCGACACTGCTTTTCATATTTGCATCAATACCAGTTGGGTTCGTAATGAGGCCGACCCTTTTCCCTTTTAACCATGAAAGATTGCCTGAGAGTAGTGTTTCGATCCCAGTTTTGACTGTTGCTTTTTTTCCTTTTGTATCTGTTCGTTCTTGGTTTGCGGGGGAGGCGGCGGTCAATGTGCTCATAATGAGAATGCTTGCGAGTATTAAGCTTGCTGTTTTTTTCAAGAGAATCCCTCCTATTTGATCTGTTTCCCTTTCAAGTTGAGTCCATAGCCGAATGGATACAGGGTTTGATTTGGATGAGTGACAGATGGGATATCTACAGGCAGTTTGCCTTTAGGTAATGCAGTGCCAAATATGACTTCTAACCCAGCAGGAATATTTGGCTGGTTGAATTGTCCGTTTGAGTAGCCCTTAAAACCGTAAACAGCTAGTAAGGCATCCGCCTCTTCAAAATTTGCCGCATCGTAAGGGTTTCTTAGGCTCATGATGACCATTTTTTTCTTTTGTGCTGCTGCTTCTTTCATGACAGCACGTGGGAAGGCAGTCGCCCATTTTTTCGGGTCCTGTACATTGTCATCAATCACACCATCATTCACAGCTGGGTCATTTTGGACAACGTAAGAGCCGGTAATCACATAGTCAGCATCTAGAAGCATTTTGGCTGTTTCTTTGGTGAAGGTCTTATCCGCAAAAGCATATGATTGAATACGTACAGGTTTGATCTTTTTTTGTTTGATCAGAGAGTCAATTGTGACAGACATGGCTTTTGTTTGATCTTCGTAAGGTGCCATGACCAAGATTTTATCATTCTTTTTAGGCTTGAAGGGTAGGGTCTTATCGTTGTTTTTAAGCAGGGTGATCCCTTCACGCGCCATTTTTTGTTCTGCGTTCCGGTGCGATTTTTTCCCAACGACTTGAGTGGCTTTTTTGATTTTTTTCTCAAGGGTGATAGGTTTTTTGGAAGAAATGATGCCTCGTTTGATCTTCAATTGAAGAATTTTTTCAACAGATTCGTTGATTTGAGACATCGGAATTTCTTTCTTTACAATTGCCTGTTTTACAGCATTGAACACATTCTCAAGGTTTTTCTCAGTTTTAAGAGAGGTGACTGGTGCTGGCATGAGGGCGATGTCGACGCCAGACTTAATGGCCATCACTACGGCTTCTTCCTGTCCGAAGTTATCTGCAATCGCTTTCATGTTTAGGGCGTCTGTTACGACAACTCCTTGAAAGCCCATCTCTTCTTTTAATAAGTGTGTGATGACTTTTTTCGATAAGGTTGCTGGAACCATAATGTCCTCGCCATCTTTTTTGCTTTTGTATGTTGTATCATCAATGGCAGGAAATTGAACATGAGCGGTCATGACCATATCCGCACCAGCGTTGATCGCTTGTTGAAACGGATACAGCTCCACCTTTTTAAGACGATCTAGGTCATGTTCTACGAGCGGCAAGCCGTAGTGACTATCGACGGCTGTATCACCATGTCCCGGGAAATGCTTGAGTGTCGAAATAGTCTTCTCCTTTTGAAGTCCCTTCATGGTTTGAAGGCCAAGCCTAGTGACAAGAGCAGGATCAGAGCTAAAGGAACGGACACCAATGACGGGGTTGTTTGGGTTATTATTCACATCTAGCACAGGAGAGAAGTTTGTATTGATCCCTAGTGCGTTTAATTCTTTGCCGATGATTTTGCCTGTGTCGTATGCATTTTTCTTGCTTCTAGAGGCACCAATCGACATATTTCCTGGGAAATGTGTTCCCTTTTGTAATCTTGTGACGATTCCACCTTCTTGATCAATTGAAATGAGTAATGGAATCTTTGGTGATGCTTTTTGAAATTCATGGGTGAGTTTGACGGTTTGTTTCGTATCAACGACATTCTCCGCAAATAAGATGACACCGCCTAGATGATATTTTTCTACAAGATGGGATACTTCTTTATTCATCTTTGTTAAGCCTGTAGGTGCGGATTCATCTTTTGTTTGCCAATTACGAAAGTCTGGCATAAGCATTTGACCTATCTTTTCATCCAAAGACATGTTTTGTACCATTTGTTTTGCGGTTGGAAGAGGGGCAGAGCTAACCTTTTCCGTTGGAATGGAAGGGGTTAGCAGAGCTAAAACCAAAGCAGCGGGGAAAAGTGCTTTTAACATCGAATTCCTCCTTTTACTTAAAAGATTCGTAGATGGCGGTCATGATGCTTCCATAAGTGCCAGTTGGGAAAAGGTCACCTTCAAATTGATTTGGGTTGGTTTCAGGTGAAACGACAGGCGAATGTTTCTTATTTGTCAGCAAGACGATACCTAGATTATGTTTTGGATCAATCAATGTCATGGTTCCGGTCCAGCCGGTATGCCCATAGGCTTCGTTACTTGCATATTTTCCAAACATCCATTCCATGTCAGTATGACCGTTTTTACGCCAGCCTAGCCCGTATGTTGGGTTTGTATCAGAAGAGGCTGTAAAGAGATCGATAGAAGCTTGATCAAAGATGGTGGTTTTTCCATAGCCTCCTTTGTTCAGCATGAGCTGGAGCAGCACGGCCATGTCTGATATGTTAGAGAAAAGTCCAGCATGACCAGAGATTCCTGCCATTGAGTAAAATGCTTTTTCATCATGGACTTCGCCTAGCAGGGTGTACCTGCGAATGTTTTCAAAATCAATGACACCATCTCGCGAATTACCTAAACGTTCGGTTGCTGCAAAATGCTTCGGCTTAAATCTTTTTTGCAGTGGATTGAACATTGTGTGTTTGAGACCTAGCGGCCGATAGATTGTCGACTCTACATATTGATCAAGAGGCATACCTGTTTTTTTCTCAATGATCATGCCTAACAGCATGTAATCAATGTCACTATAAATGTGCTGGGTGCCTGGTTTGTATTGCAGAGGCACCTTCGGCAGCCATTTCATCGTTGTCTTTCTATCTTGAGAATAAAAGGTGCCGGCTGCTTCTTTGCTATAAAATAAGACACTGGAAGGGAGTCCGGCAGAATGGGTCAGAAGATCTCTTACATGGAGCTGATCTTTGCCGGTTACCTTTGCATCTGGTTCATCTTTAAAATCTGGCAGAATGGCTTGTATTTTTTCGTTCACATCCAGTTTTTTCTCGTAGACAAGCTTTTGCAGGGCATAGTTCGTCGCATACATTTTGGTGTTGGATGCTAAGTCGAACAGTGTATTCTTTTTCATTTTCTTATAGGATTTGAGTTTGGTTGTGCCTTCGTATTTTTGCCTGTAGCCATAGGCTTTTTGATGGACGATTTTTCCGTCTTTGATAATGATGAGTGCGGCTCCTGGAAATCCTGCTTTGATATCGTTTTGAATCATGTGATCAACCTTCCTAAGCTGCCTAGAAGAAAAACCAACTTGTTCCGGTCGTTTTGCCTTTTTTAAGACGGGATATTCTTCAGGTGCTGTTTTAGACAAAGACGATACAGGATGGGAGCTAGTTGCAAATGTTTGTGCTGGTAATCCAAGGAGCATGAGCAGACTTGTCATTAAGAGAAAGTATTTCTTCAAGAGTTAGCCCTCCTATTGCTTATTTTTCCTCAAATTCAACAGCCATATCATCATGAAAACCAAATAAGTATGTGAAAATAAATCCAGCGACATATGCAATAAAGAGTCCGATTAAGTAAAGAAGCATTTGATGTGCGTGAACAATAAAGGTTAATGGGAGACCTGATACACCAATCGCCTTCGTTGCAATTTGGAAGTAGGCTTGAAATGCACCGCCGATTCCAGCGCCAAGACAAGCGGTGAGAAATGGTCGTCCCAGCGGGAGTGTGACACCGAAAATGAGTGGTTCACCAATGCCAAGCATCCCTGAAGGAAGTCCGCCCGCGATGGCCCTTTTGAGTTTTTTCTTTTTTGTTTTCATATAAATGGCGAATGCCGCACCTACCTGTCCTGCACCGCCCATAGCGAGAATCGGCAAAAGCGGGTCATCTCCTATGGAATTAATGAGTTCCATATGAATCGGTGTCAGTCCTTGGTGAAGTCCTGTTACAACAAGTGGAAGGAAGGTCGCACCAAGAACAAATCCAGCGAAGATCCCGCCCATATTTAATAGATAAGTTAATCCTGAGGTAATGGCATCAGATATAAATCCGCCGACTGGCATGAAGACAACGTACGTAAAAATGCCTGTAATGAGTAGTGTGATGGTTGGTGTGACGATGATATCAAGTGATTGCGGGACGAATCGTCTGATTCTTGTTTCCACAAGCGCCATAAAGATGGCAGCTAGAAGAACACCAATAAGCCCGCCTCTGCCTGGTAGAATATTTGTGCCAAATAGCATAATGTCTGCGGAGGCTGGGTTAATAATGAGGATACCAGCTAATGCGCCTAATGCAGGAGAGCCCCCAAACTCCTTTGCAGCATTTGTTCCGACTAATATACCTAGATATGCGAACAACCCTGAACCAATAACGGTCAAAATAATCGCTGCTTGAGATTTTTCATCAAGCCAGCCTGCTTGCACGATTGCTTTTGTAATCCCTGTAATAAGACCTGATGCAACGAGTGCTGGAATGATAGGAATAAAAATGCTGGCAATCCGTCGTAAGAACAGCTTGAACGGTGTGCGGTTCTTTTGTGAAATGGCTTGCTTGTTTTTTTGTGCTTCGTTGTTTAAATCATAGGAGCCAGAGACATTTAGCAGTTGTTCAAACGCACTTGATACTTGGTTGACAACACCAGTACCTAAGATAATTTGCAGCGTTTCTGCCTCAACGACTCCAATGACGCCATCGAGTTCTTTGATTGCATTGATCTGAACTTGTTCATTGTCAATTGGTGTAATTCGGAGACGCGTCATACAATGTGTATGGGAAGAAATGTTTTCAGAACCACCACAGAGAGAAAGAATGTCTTTCGCCAACTGCTGATATTTCGTTTGATGACTCATGTTGAATCCCCCTTTGATTTTCGTTTCATGGAGCGGATGGCATGTCTTGTTTTGTCAATATATTGCGCCGTCTCTTCATATTGACGGGAAGCTAAGCTGAGGAACAAGACATCAATTAAGTAGAGCTGTGCCATTCTAGAGGAAGTGGCTGCACTGCGAAAAGGTGCTTCATTGGAACCGGACGTCGATAGGTGAACATCACATAAGGCAGAAACGCTTGTTTGACCTGGATGCGTCAAAGCAATGGTCTTCACTTGATTGTCTTTTGCGAGCTGAAGGGCTTGAATGATATCTAACGTTTCTCCTGAAAAGGAAATACCGAACACGATGTCATTCTTTCCTGCATTTGCGATGACCGTTGATGCGATGTGCATGTCAGTGAAGGCAGTCGCTGCATAATTGATTCTGAGAAATTTCTGCTGGGCATCCGCTGCGACGATGCCAGATGCACCGACGCCGATGAAATGGATTTGATTTGCACGCAGCAGTAATTGAACAGCTTTTTCTAATGCCTCTGCATTTAAAATAGAAGCGGTGTCCTTAATCGATTGAATCGAGTTTCCTGCTGTTTTTTGAATAATGGATTGAAGCGGTTCATCTTGTTCGATATCACGGTAGCCTTGTTTATCGCTATACATCAAGTCTCCAGCGATTCGCATTTTTAAATCGTGATAGCCATCTAGCCCGAGAGATTTACAAAGGCGGATGACTGCAGAGCTGCTTGCACCGGCTGCCTGACTGATTTCGTGTACTGTGCTCTTAATGACTTTGTCAGGATGGGCAAGGATATAGTCTGCAATGATTTTTTCAGATTGGGGGAGCTTTGCTTTCATTGTGTGTAGTAGGGTGAGTCCACCTGCTGACATGAGCACTGCCTCCTTTAGGATTGATGATGTGCGATGGCTTTGTCGATATGACCATTCGTTTTGTTGAGTAAATCCTTGGCTGTTTTCTTGTCTGTGTTTGTTTGAAGCATGACGATGGCGGTTTTGACTTCTAAGTCTGCCGCTTCAAGCGTTTTCACGGCTTGTTCGTAGGGAGCGTTTGTCACATGTTGAATGATGGTGATGGCGCGTTCTTTTAATTTATGATTGCTGACTTTTACATCAACCATCAGGTTTTCATATACTTTCCCTTGTCTGATCATGACAGAGGTGGAAAGCATATTTAAAATCATTTTATGAGCGGATGCGGCTTTCATTCGTGTTGACCCTGTGATGGCTTCTGGTCCTACAATGACTTCAATGGCGCAGTCTGCCAGTTCGCTAATTTTTGCTTGTTCATTACAGCTGAGGGCTACTGTTTTTGCGCCGATGGATTTAGCGTAGTTTAAAGCGCCGATGATGTAGGGTGTCCTACCGCTGGCGGCGATACCGACGATTGTATCTTTTGATGTCAGGTGAATGTGTACTAAATCCTGTTTGCCGGCTTCTTCACTGTCTTCCACATCTTCGGCAGCATGTGAAAAAGCAGAGTCTCCGCCTGCCATGATGCCGACAATCACATCAGGTGAGACGCTATAGGTAGGGGGACATTCGACAGCATCCATCACGCCAAGTCTGCCGCTTGTCCCGGCTCCTAAATAAACGAGTCTGCCCCCATTTGAGATGGATTCATAGGCGAAGTCACTTGCTGTTTTGACATGTGGTAGGACACGGTTGACTGCTTGAGCGACCTTCATATCTTCTTCATTAATCATTTGGAGCATTTCGAGTGGATTTGCTTGTGATATTCCCATTGTGTTAGGATTTCTTGATTCTGTTGTCAAAGAACGCAATTGAGATGGCTGCATGCGACATTCCTCCTTATTTCTTCATTTTCAGTATATTCAGTATGATATGAAATTTCAACATTATATTTAAATATTGAAATTATATTTCAATCAAAAAGTGGTGCTAATTGAAGGTGAATAGTTAGAAAATAAAAAAAATAAAAATCCCCTTTACAAAAGGGGGACAACCTGTATATAATAATTTTTGTCAGCTTCACGGAAACAGTCAAACTTGACAAATTGGCCCGTTGGTCAAGCGGTTAAGACACCGCCCTTTCACGGCGGTAACACGGGTTCGAATCCCGTACGGGTCACCATTGATGTGGAGGATTAGCTCAGCTGGGAGAGCATCTGCCTTACAAGCAGAGGGTCGGCGGTTCGAGCCCGTCATCCTCCACCATATGCCGGTGTAGCTCAACTGGTAGAGCAACTGACTTGTAATCAGTAGGTTGGGGGTTCAAGTCCTCTTGCCGGCACTGTTTTTTCTTTATCAATTCCATATGTGGAGGGGTAGCGAAGTGGCTAAACGCGGCGGACTGTAAATCCGCTCCCTCCGGGTTCGGCGGTTCGAATCCGCCCCCCTCCACCATTTTTGGGCTATAGCCAAGCGGTAAGGCAACGGAATTTGACTCCGTCATGCGTTGGTTCGAATCCAGCTAGCCCAGTTAAGACACCTTTTTCAAAAAGGTGTCTTTTTTTATGCTGGCAGGCGGAATGTATAACTATTCAAAATATTGTTGAGTTGAGTCAGAAGGCACCGAGAAAGTAAAATATAAGCATGAAGGGAAAGGGGATGTACATATGGGAGATCAAAAGAAGGTCACGCTTGTCGGGGTTCCGATGGATTTGGGTCAAATGAGAAGGGGCGTCGATATGGGACCGAGTGCGATTCGGTGTGCAGGCGTAAAAGAAAAATTGGAATCGCTTTCATTTGATGTGGAGGATCTCGGGGATATTCCGGTTGAACAAAGAGATGATGAAAAAGGTTTATATACAAGTGAAAAGCTAAAAAATTTAACGGAGAATGCTGGTGCGAATCAGCTGCTGGCAGAGAAGGTTGACAGTATAGTGCAATCAGGCTCATTCCCGCTCATTTTAGGCGGTGATCACAGCATTGCCATTGGCACACTTGCTGGTGTATCCAAGCATTATGAAAACTTAGGTGTCATTTGGTATGATGCTCACGGTGATTTAAATACAGAGGAAACTTCTCCTTCTGGAAATATACATGGTATGCCGCTTGCAGTCAGTCTTGGCCTTGGGCATGCTGATTTGACGAACATTGGCGGTTATTCTCCAAAATTGAAGCCTGAGAATGTTGTTTTAATTGGTGCTCGATCCTTAGATGAAGGAGAGCGGGCATTGATTAGAGAGAAAGGCATTAAAGTGTATACGATGCATGAAATAGATCGTTTAGGGATGACAAGAGTGATGGAGGAAGCGATTGCATATTTAAAGGAAAGAACAGATGGTGTCCACCTGTCGCTTGATTTAGATGGATTAGATCCAGCCGAGTGTCCTGGTGTAGGAACTCCTGTGGCAGGCGGCATTAGCTACCGGGAGAGTCATCTTGCTATGGAGCTTTTAGAAGAAGCCGGTATTTTGACTTCAGCTGAATTTGTTGAGGTGAATCCGGTTTTGGATGAAAAAAATAAAACAGCCGAAGCAGCTGTTGCATTAATTGGATCGTTAATGGGCGAAAAGCTATTGTAGAGCGGGACTTGTTCCCGTTCTTTTTTGTTTTGGATAAATTTAAGGATATATTAAGGTTTTTACTGGTAGATATGCGTAACACGCTGTCAAAAATTTGTTACACTATTTTTTAGAGGAGAATGAAACCTTTTGGAAAGAGGTTCGTATACATAAAGACCGGTGAAGGCAGAGGTTGAATATACTATGGACACAATGATTAAAAAGAGAATTAAGCAATTGAAAAAAGGCGACCAGAACGCATTTGCAGACATCGTAGACCTGTATAAAGACAAAATTTATCAGCTGTGCTACCGTATGCTTGGGAATGCACACGAAGCAGAGGATATTGCACAGGAGGCGTTTATTCGTGCCTATGTGAATATTGAAAGCTTTGATGTGAATCGTAAGTTTTCTACGTGGCTGTACCGCATTGCAACCAACCTGACCATCGATCGTATTCGCAAAAAAAAGCCGGATTATTATTTAGATGCAGAGGTGGCAGGAACAGAAGGATTGAATATGTATTCTCAAATTGCTGCTGATGGCATTTTGCCAGAGGAAGAGGTGGTGTCTCTTGAATTATCGAGTACCATTCAGCAAAAAATTCTAAGATTACCCGATAAATATCGTTCGGTCATCGTATTAAAGTATATTGATGAACTCTCGTTAAAAGAAATTAGTGAGATTCTAAATATACCCGTTGGTACGGTGAAAACGAGAATACACAGGGGTAGAGAGGCTCTCCGGAAACAGTTGAGAGACCTTTGAGTGAGGTGATTTTGATGAGCTGTCAGGAAAAAATCGTCCTGCTTATGCATCAGTATTTAGACGGGGACATTGAGCCCCAAGACGAAAAAGAATTAAAAAGCCATCTGCAATCGTGTGAGGAGTGCCGTACTCATTTTCAACAAATTGAGAAATCCATCGCGCTTGTGCAGAGTACATCTCATATAGAAGCACCAACTGATTTCACTGCAAAGGTGATGGCAGGTCTTCCAAAGGAAAAAAAGCGTGTGTCGGTTCAAAGATGGATCAAAGCTCATCCGCTGATGGTGGCCGCTGCCCTCTTTCTCATTTTGATGGGAGGCAGTCTGTTTACAAGCTGGAATACCGATCATAATTTCAGTGTGTCGAAGCAGCCGAATCTCGTTGTTGTAAATGATACAGTGACCGTACCTAAAGGGGAAACCGTAAAAGGTGATGTCACTGTCAAAAATGGCAAGCTGATTGTAGAAGGCAAGGTTGATGGAAATGTCACCGTCGTCAATGGGGAACAGCTGACTGCTTCTGCCGGCCAAGTCACTGGTCAAATTAATGAAATTAATGAAGTGTTTGATTGGATCTGGTACAAAATGAAATCTACAGCACAAAATGTGATGCGGGTCATTGGACCAGAGGAGCAAAAGTAATTATACGGGTCGAGAGCAGTCTCTTTAGGGGCTGCTCTTTTTCTATATTATAGGTCAGAATGTATACGAGCTAGCACGCTAGCCATATATGGCAACTGTTTTCCTTGCTGAAACAAAATGTGATATAATAGCCACGCTATGTATTTACACATAGGCTCTTTTTTTATCAAAAATGCATCAAACGAAGAATAACTGAAAATTCTGGAGGACGAGGAAATGGCTTTAGGGGATATTCCTATTTTGCAGTACCTCGGTAATGCTGTTGATATTCTCGTTGTTTGGTATGTGATATATAAATTAATGATGGTCATCCGCGGAACAAAAGCGGTTCAGCTTTTAAAGGGAATTGTGGTCATTGTTCTCGTCAGGATGGGAAGTGCGTATCTCGGTCTTAACACACTTCAATGGCTGATGGATCAAGCGATTACGTGGGGATTCCTTGCGATCATTATTATTTTTCAGCCAGAGCTAAGGAGAGCGCTTGAGCAGCTTGGGCGCGGCCGTTTCTTCTCAAGAAGCGGGACACCTGTAGAGGAACAGCAGCAGAAAACGATCGAGGCAATTACAAAAGCAATTAACTATATGGCAAAACGCAGAATCGGCGCGCTGCTGACAATTGAGCGTGATACTGGGATGAATGATTACATAGAGACTGGAATTCCTTTGAATGCAAAGGTGAGTTCAGAGCTGCTCATTAATATTTTCATTCCAAATACACCGCTTCATGACGGGGCTGTCATTATGAAGCGTGATGAGATTGCAGCTGCGGCTTGTTATTTACCGCTGTCAGAAAGTCCTTTTATCTCTAAGGAACTTGGGACGCGTCACCGGGCGGCAGTCGGAATTAGCGAAGTGACAGACAGCTTGACCGTCATCGTTTCTGAGGAGACAGGCGGCATTTCTGTCGCGAGAAATGGTGATCTCCACCGAGAATTGACAGAAGAAGCGCTTGAAGAAATGCTGATTGCTGAATTTAGTAAGAACAGCAAAGATGCTTCCTCGACCAAATGGTATTGGAGGGGCAAGAAAAATGGATAAGATTTTGAATAATCGCTGGGCCGTAAAGCTTTTTGCATTGGTCTTCGCTTTATTGCTGTATGGTGCAGTCAATTCAGCGCAAGCGCCCACGCCGAAAAAAATCGGTGAATCCTTTTTCCCAACATCGACGACAGATGAAGCAACCCTAACTGACATTCCTGTTAAAGCGTATTATGATGACGAGAAGTACGTCGTTACTGGTGTGCCGCAAACAGTTAATGTGACGATTAAAGGGTCAACGAGTGCTGTGAAAACAGCAAGACAAACAAAGAACTTTGAAATATATGCAGATATGCAGAATTTATCCACAGGTACTCATAAAGTGGAGCTGAAGGCAAGAGATGTATCAAAAGGACTCACACTATCGATCAATCCATCTGTGACGACGGTGACGATACAAGAAAAAACAACAGCAGAATTTCCTGTGGAAACCGAATTTTATAATCAAAATAAAATCAAAGACGGCTATTCACCTGAACAGCCTATTGTGAATCCGAAAAAAGTTACAGTCACAGGTTCTAAGGACGTGATCGACAAAATTTCTGTCATTAAAGCATTTGTGAACCTAGAGGATGTCGATCAGCAAATTGAAAAGGAAGCGAAGCTCACTGTGTATGATAGTAGCGGGAATGAGCTGCCAGTCGAATTGAGTCCGTCTGTGGTGAATATTACAGTTCCCATCTCAAGTCCAAGCAAAAAGGTTCCGTTTAAAATAGAGCGGACTGGCAGTTTGCCGGATGGGATCAGTATCTCAAGCATTGAGACAAGCCCGAGTGAGGTCACAGTGTACGGTTCTCAAAAAGTGCTGGATTCGCTTGATTTTATTGATGGTGTCAAGTTGGACCTAAGCAAGATCAAAGATGATACGGAGATTGATGCCGACATTCCCCTACCAGATGGTGTGAAAAAGGTATCGCCCGAAACGGTGAAGATCAAAGTGAAGGTTGCAACAGCGCAAGAAAAAAAGATCGATAATGTACCAATTTCTGTCGTAGGTCTGAGCAAGGATCTCACCTCTGATTTTGTGAGCCCATCTTCTGGACGACTCACGTTAACAGCAAAGGGATCAAAAAGTGCGATTGATAAACTAAAGGCTTCAGATGTTGAAGCCTATATCAATGTTGGGGACTTGAACGAAGGAACACATGAGGTCACAATTCAAGTGAACGGTCCTCAAAATGTGACGTGGACGTTATCGAGTTCAAAGGTCAAAGTGAAACTGACTTCTACTGAGACAGAAGATCAGCCAGCGTCTACAAATGATCAGAAGAAGCCATCTTCTGATGACGATGATCAGGAAGAGAAGAGTAAAGAAGAATCCACGCAAGATAAAGCAAAGAAAGAATCAAGTCAAAGACAGCGGATCAAAGAAGATAAAAAAGAGGACGAAGCGTCCTCTTGAATGGTAAAAAAGGAGCGATTGAAACATGGGCAAGTACTTTGGAACTGATGGTGTAAGGGGTGTGGCGAATAGCGAATTAACGCCAGAGCTCGCATTTAAAATTGGGAGATTTGGCGGCTATGTGCTCACGAAGGATAAAGAACGTCCAAAGGTACTCGTTGGGCGAGACACACGTGTATCCGGTCATATGTTAGAAGGAGCGCTCGTTGCAGGCTTACTTTCAATTGGGGCTGAAGTGATGCGTTTAGGTGTGATTTCAACACCTGGAGTGTCTTATTTAACGAAAGCAATGGACGCAGAAGCGGGTGTCATGATCTCTGCTTCTCACAACCCAGTTCAAGATAACGGAATTAAATTCTTCGGCGGTGACGGCTTTAAGCTGTCTGATGAACAGGAGAATGAAATTGAGCAGCTGATGGATCAGCCGGTCGATCAATTGCCACGCCCAGTTGGAGCGGATCTTGGAACGGTAAATGACTACTTTGAAGGCGGTCAGAAATACTTGCAATTCTTAAAGCAGACAGCAGACGAGGATTTCACAGGTATTCACGTGGCGCTTGACTGTGCACACGGTGCAACCTCTTCTCTAGCGACACATTTATTTGCGGATTTAGATGCAGATGTGTCCACAATGGGAACATCACCAAACGGATTGAATATCAATGATGGTGTAGGCTCAACTCATCCAGAGGCACTTTCTGCTTTTATGAAGGAGAAGGGTGCAGATATTGGTCTTGCGTTTGATGGTGACGGTGACCGTCTGATTGCTGTCGATGAAAAAGGTGATATTGTAGACGGCGATCAAATTATGTACATATGTGCACGTTATTTGAAGGGCGAAGGCCGATTAAAGGATGACACGGTCGTCTCCACGGTCATGAGTAACCTAGGTTTCTATAAAGCGCTTGAGAAACAAGGCATTAAGAGCATCCAAACCGCTGTTGGTGACCGCTATGTGGTTGAAGCGATGAAAAAGGATGGGTATAATGTCGGCGGTGAGCAATCAGGCCACTTGATTTTCCTTGATTACAATACGACAGGTGATGGCATGCTTTCTGCAATCATGCTTGTCAATACACTCAAAGCAACAGGAAAAACATTGTCAGAGCTTGCCGCTGAAATGGAAAAATTCCCGCAACTTCTAGTGAATGTGAAAGTGTCTGATAAATATAAAGTAGAAGAAAATGAAAAAGTAAAAGCAGTGATTCAAGAGGTTGAAAAAGAGATGAACGGTGACGGCCGCATTCTTGTTCGTCCATCTGGAACAGAGCCGCTTGTACGTGTCATGGCAGAGGCGAAAACAAAAGAACTATGTGATGAATATGTGACTCGAATTACCGCTGTTGTGAAGGAAGAAATGGGTATTGAGTAATAGATATCAAAGCAAATCGCTAGCAGCGGTTTGCTTTTTTTTCGAATAAACGTCATAAATGGATGGATTTGTACGAATATTATACGCGAGGGCAATTTACTGTTGTCTTCATACATAAGAGAGCACATCAAAGGTAGAACGTGACAAGCCTCATCGCATATAGTGTATGGAGGTCTCACTTTCTTGAAAGGGATCACCGACTAAATTGTGATTGACGGAGGTCAGACCTTATAGTACAATCATCCTTGTGTTACTGGATTTTTATTCTATCAGGAAAGGCAGGGTAGATGTTCAGCAACTCTCTTATAATTATAGCGCCCGAACTAAGCGATCGGACGAAAGATGCTTAGTTGACGAGGATGGAGGTTATCGAATTTTCGGCGGATGCCTCCCGGCTGATCAGAAAAGAGATCACAGCCGTAAGTGTTTCTTTAAAGCAAAGAGGTGACTCTTTGTACAAAGGGAATACACATGATCTCCCAAATTAAACATGTAGAGAGGGACGAAGAAATGTCCCTTCTATTTTAGTAGGCTTTCTTTGTCCCTTTCACATGATCGGGAGGAAGAATATTTATGTGTGGAATCGTAGGTTATATTGGTCAGAATGATGCGAAGGAAATCTTATTAAAAGGTTTAGAGAAGCTTGAGTACCGTGGGTATGACTCAGCAGGTATCGCTGTGGCAAACGAAGAAGGCGTGCATGTGTTCAAAGAAAAAGGACGTATCGCTGAGCTTCGTGAAGTTGTTGATGCAAACGTAGCATCTTCAGCTGGAATCGGACATACACGCTGGGCAACACACGGTGTACCAAGCCATCTAAATGCGCATCCGCATCAAAGTGCTTCTGGCCGTTTTACGCTTGTTCATAACGGTGTCATCGAGAACTATGTACAATTGACACGCGAATATTTACAAGACGTCCCACTAAAAAGCGACACAGATACAGAGGTTGTTGTTCAAGTCATCGAACAATTTGTAAGCAGAGGTCTTGATACAGAGGAAGCTTTCCGTCAAACGCTTCTTCAACTAAAAGGCTCTTACGCAATTGCCCTTTTCGATAACGAAAACAAAGAAACAATCTATGTGGCGAAAAACAAAAGCCCATTATTGGTTGGTTTCGGAGAAGATTTCAACGTTGTAGCTTCTGACGCAATGGCGATGCTTCAAGTAACAAACGAATATGCGGAATTAATGGATAAAGAAATGGTCATTGTCACAAAAGACGAGGTGATCATCAAAAACCTTGACGGTGATATCATGACACGTCCTTCTTATATCGCTGAGCTAGACGCAAGCGACATCGAGAAAGGCACATATCCTCACTACATGTTAAAAGAAACGGATGAGCAGCCGCTTGTTATGCGCAAAATCATCCAAGAATATCAAGACGAAAACGGCAAGCTGTCAGTCGCTGGCGATATCGCAAGCGCAGTAGCAGAAGCAGACCGCATTTACATTGTGGCTTGTGGAACGAGCTACCATGCTGGACTTGTCGGTAAACAATACATTGAAGACTGGGCGAAAGTACCTGTAGAAGTCCATGTAGCAAGTGAATTCTCTTACAACATGCCGCTTCTATCGAAAAAACCGTTGTTCATCTTCCTTTCTCAATCTGGGGAGACTGCGGACAGCCGTGCTGTACTTGTTCAAGTCAAAGAACTTGGTCATAAAGCATTAACGATCACAAACGTACCAGGATCTACGCTTTCTCGTGAAGCGGACTTCACATTGCTTCTTCATGCAGGACCAGAAATCGCAGTGGCTTCAACAAAAGCTTACACAGCGCAAATCGCTGTTCTTGCGATCCTTGCATCCGTTGCAGCTGAATTAAATGGTCAATCTCTTGACTTCGACCTTGTGAAAGAGCTTGGGATTGTAGCAAACGCAATGGAAGCCCTTGTCGATCAAAAGGATGAAATGGAACAAATCGCTCGTGACTTCTTCACAGTGACACGTAACGCATTCTTTATCGGAAGAGGACTTGATTACTATGTGTGCCTTGAAGGTTCACTAAAACTAAAAGAGATCTCTTACATCCAAGCAGAAGGATTTGCTGGCGGAGAACTCAAACACGGCACCATTGCTTTAATTGAAGAAGGCACACCGGTCATTGCCCTTGCAACGCAAGAGCACGTGAACCTCAGCATTCGTGGTAACGTCAAAGAAGTCGTTGCACGTGGCGCAAACCCATGTGTCATCTCACTAAAAGGCCTAGAAGACGAAGGCGACCGTTTCGTCCTTCCAGCTGTACACCCAGCACTTGCACCACTTGCATCTGTTGTCCCATTACAGCTAATCGCTTACTACGCAGCCCTTCACCGCGGGTGTGATGTGGATAAACCACGTAACCTTGCGAAGAGTGTGACGGTGGAGTAGAGTTAAATAAAATCGGATTTTTGATACCCCTTTAGATAATGTCTAAAGGGGTATTTTTGTGTCAAATTAATCTGTATATAAAAATAGATAAGGAATGTTTGATTTAAGAAATCTTTAATTTAAATTGGTATTAATTCAATGTTTATGAGCTTTTCCAATACCCATTTATCAGAGTGAAAACACTTTCTTGAAGACTCTTTTTGTATCAAATGTTTATAAAAAAATATGGCTGTAATCTTTAACTGAGGGGATATTATAGAAGGATTTTTGTACTTAAAGTCGAAGAGTCATACATTAATTATTTATTGATTTATATAAGTGTGTGCAAAAAAATTACTGAGAGGATAAGAGGAATAATGAACAAGGAGATTTTTAACAAATACGAAAATATAACTTATGAAAGAATCAATAAAGTTTGTAAAAACGTTAATACTTCTGTATTTCCAAAAGTCAGACTAGCAGATATTTTTTCTATTACGAAGAGTGGAATCTCAAATGAAGAGTATTCTTTTGCTTTAAAATCACACTTTGATTTCACTGTCTATGATAACAAGACGTTTCTACCCATATTTTCAGTTGAATTTGATGGGAAATATCATAGAACAGGAACTCAAAAATTTCGAGATGATATAAAAAATAGACTAGCAGATAGATTCGATCTTCCTTTATTGAGAATTAACTCTCGGTACTTAGACACAAAATATCGTAATCTTGATCTTTTGAGTTGGTGTGTTGATGTTTGGTTTTTAGCTGAAGCCTTCTATAAAGCACAAGAGAATGGGGCAATTCCATATGATGAACCATTTTCTCCTGAATCAATTTATTCCATAGGTGACAAAAAAGAAAAGTTTCCATTATTTTTGAGCCTTGAGATTAGAAATGAGATTAAAAAGCTTTCTGAACAAAAGAAAATAAAAAGTCTAATTCCGAATGTTTGGATTGGTAAGGATGAAAATGGAAATTATTATGGAGTTAGCTGGTTGTATATAGACGATGAGAAGGGTCTAATTACAGTTAGTGGAATGAAGGCACAGAGATTTCCTATATCTGAAAGTGAATTATTAGAGGAGATAATGATATTTGATTTGTATGAACAATTGGTAGAATTTCTTGATAATAAAAGAAAAAGTGTTTTAAATCAAGAAATATCTAAGAGAATTAATCATTTTGAGAAAAAGTATCGATTGGCAATATTTAGTGTTGGCGGTTAATAAGTAAAAACTTTTAGTTTATAAAAGAGGATTGAGATTTTTTAACAAGCAAGCCCAGTGAACTCTCACGGGCTTTTTTATATTTATAGACCATTCGACCAATAAAAATAAAATCCATTTGAACGAATTCCCTCTTGATGTCGTCAAAAGAAGTGATATCAAAAACAAATTGGCGTTTGAAAAGGGAGTGGCGTGATGGACATGAAGATGATTTTACCTCTTATTTTGCTGCAAGCCATTTTAATGGTGATTGGTTTGTTTGATTTGTTGAAAAGAGATCCATCGAGGATTAGAGGAGAGGTGAAGTGGGTTTGGGCTTTGGTGATTGTGTTTGTGGCGAGTGCCGGTCCTATTGCGTATTTCATTTTTGGTCGTAAACAATCTTAGTAGGGGGGATTCGCTTGAATATGTTGGAGTGTCACGGGCTGACGAAATCGTATGGCCCGAATGAAGTTTTAAAAAATGTCTCATTTTCTGTTGGGGAGGTTGGATGTGTCGGCTTTTTAGGAGCCAATGGTGCGGGGAAGACAACGACGATTCGGATTTTGACGGGGCTTGCTCGTCCTACGTCTGGCGTCGTGAAGGTGGCGGGTATGGATGTGACGAAGGACATGGATGACATCAGTCATGTGATTGGCTATTGTCCGCAACAGCCTGCATTTTATCAAGATATGACGGGGCAGGAGTGGATGCATTGGGTTGGTGGGTTATTTCAATTAGAGAAAAACATCATTCGATCCAAAACAGATGAATTGTTGAAGCTTTGCCGCATATACGAGGCGAAGGATCGTGCCATTGGCAGCTATAGCGGAGGGATGAAGCAGAGGCTTGCCATTGCGCAGGCACTTATCAACAGCCCGAAGGTTCTCATCCTGGATGAGCCTGTGTCTGCACTTGATCCAATGGGAAGAAAAGATGTCCTGACTTTGATTGAGCGTCTAAAGCATGAGATGTTGATCTTTATGTCGACCCATATTTTAGACGACATTGAACGAGTGGCGGATCATATTATTATGATCAACAGCGGCAAAATCGAGATGTCCTCTTCGATGAAACAGATCAAAGAAGACTATATCCAGCCAGTGATTGAATTTCAATTAGAACAACAGAATACGAAACTAGTGGCTTTGTTAAAGGAGCGGGATTGGGTGGAGGAATGCATTGAAACAGGAGACGCTTATCAGGTGCGAGTCAACGATCAACAAATGGCATTGAAGGAGCTGCCTCGTCTCATCACTGAAGCTGGCGGTGTTCTCCTCCATTATCGACTATCTAAGCTGACGCTTGAAGATATTTTCATGAAGGTTGTGACGGCGTGATGATGTTTAAAAAGGAATTTAGGGAGTTATTCACTAGTTATAAAATGTTATTTGTGCCGATTATTTTTACGATTTTAATGATCACACAGCCTATTACGCTCAAAATGCTGCCAGACCTTTTGTCGAAATCAGCGAATCTACCTGAAGGGTCCACATTTTATATACCAGAGCCTAGCGCTGGTGAGGCTTTAGCGAGTGCATTGAGTAAGTTCGATTCGCTTGGCGTTTTTATTCTCATTATGATTGTGATGGGGACGATCGCAGGAGAGCGTGCCTCTGGGGTGACGGCGATGATCATGGTGAAACCAATCAGTCGAATGAGTTATTATGTCTCGAAAATATGCGCCTATGCTTGTTTGACCTTGTTTAGTTTGGTAGTGGCAGTGCTTGCCTCCGTTTATTATGTGGACATCCAATTTGGGCATGTGGATTGGGTCAATGTGGTAAAAGGAACGCTTCTTTATTACCCCAATTTATTGCTGATTGTGGTATCGACCATTTGTGCTTCGGCATTCTTTACACGTTCCGTCACAGCTGGCGGTGTATCGCTTTTGATCAACCTTATTCTATTTACCGTTCCTTCATTTTATGAGGATACATTAGGGAAGTTTGCGCCTAAAGGCGTGACAAGTGCGGCCGAGGAGATGATTCATAGAGGGACTTATTCGGATCAGGCACTTACAAGTTTTCTAGGTGTATCGGTATTGATTGGTTTCTTTTTTCTCATCGGATGGTTTCTTTTTAGAAAACAAGAATTATAGGTTGGAGGACCCTTTGGATATGAAGATCAAAAGGGTCTATTTTATAGGAGACTTTTTATTTGGAAGGCTTTTTTGTTAGCGTCACTAGAAGCATATCAATCTGAGTGAGAAAGAAAGTTTGATATGATGGATATAAATTGATTGTATTTTCAGAAAAGGGGTTTTTATCAATGAGAACATCACGTAATCCGGAGACCATTCACCCGCCAGTTGCACCATATACTCATCAAATAGAAACAACAGGACCACAGCGGTGGTTAACCCTATCAGGTCAAGTAGGGATGGAGACGGATGGAACAATTCCAGAGAGTCCATTAGAGCAGCTCCAACTAGCATTAGAGAATGTGAAGCGAAACATAGAAGCGGCAGACATGGCGGTAGAAGACATAACGAAATTAGTATTTTATCTCGTAGGAGAGTTCGATGCGGAGAGCAGAAAACGAATCATGGGGCAGTTTTTAGGCGAGCATCTGCCTTGTATGACGATGATTTATGTGGTGGCATTGGCTTCACCTGATCTTAAGGTAGAGGTGGATGCTTGGGCGTGTCAGGAGATTTAATCGGTAAAAGATTGGGTGATTGATGCTCAATCTTTTTTGTTTTGTGAAATTTTAAGAAATTACCTCTATACCCTTATCTTGTTATTGTCTGTATGGTAATATCAGGGTAAATATTGAGTGGGTCTAATTACATTTACATGTCATCGTAAAAAACACCATTGATAAGCATACATCACTCTAATAGTAAGGGAGAGATTTGATGCCATTCATGGAGGTTCAGAATATAAGCAAACGATACAGCAATGGTGATGGGATAGAGGGTCTGTCGTTTTCCATCGAAGCAGGTGAGGTTGTGGCGCTGCTCGGGCCTAATGGTGCCGGGAAGACGACAACGATTCGGTGTTTAACGGGGCTATATAAACCAGATGGAGGGGAGATTCTCATTGAGGGTTTCCCGCCTGGTCATCCCCATGTCCAAAAACAAGTAGCTCTTATTCCTGATCAGCCGTATTTGTATCCAGACTTAACGGCTGCTGAACATGTTCAATTCCGTGCTCGAGGATATCATAAAGGCTTAAAACAGATCAAGGAAAAGGTATATGGAGCGTTGAAAGAAGTACATATGGAAAAAAAGATGAACGAACTGTGCGGAAGGCTGTCGAGAGGCCAAAAGCAGCGTGTCGTTTTAGCAGGGGCCATTGTTCAAGATGCCTCCCTTTTTATATTAGATGAACCGACTGTAGGGTTAGATATTCCGTCAAAACAGTGGCTGTCGGATTGGCTGAGACAAAAAAGCAGTCAAGGTGGGGCGGTCTTTGTGTCGACTCATAGTCTAGAATTCATTCTCGATACGGCCAGTAGGGTGGTATTGATACGAGACGGTGCCATCATGAAGAATATGGATGTTCCTCAATTAAAGGAAGAACAGAGTGAGTGGAGGGCAGAAGTCATTCAACTTCTGGGGGAGTGGTCAAGTGAATAACACACTCTCCCTTTTATGGATGAAATCTCAAAGACGCTTGATCAGTAAAAATCAAGAAAAGAAAATGCCTTTTCTGATCTTACTTCTTTTCATTGCGGCAATTGGTTTTCAGCTAAGCGCAGTTTCAAGTATGGGTTATTGGAATGCGGTTGCAGCTGGGTGGATCATTGTCTGTTTGTTTGTTCTCTATACGGGGTTTGGCTTGTTTACAAATCGGCTGCCTAGTCAAATGAACGATATCATTTGGTTATATGGAAATGGTGCTTCTCTATGGACAGTTGTCATCAGTGTATGGTTGTATCACATTTTTTGGCGAGGGGCTCTTCTCATTGTTTCTGCTGTGGCTGCGGATCTACTTCTGTTTTTTATGACGCAGCAGTACCCGTTTCTGCTTGGAAAATCACTCATCCTGACAGGGCTGTTATGTTTGGTTGAAACTTGGATGATTGCGATGTCTTGTGCTAGAACCATTCGAGTATATAAGCGCCTGCTCATACTCGGTTTTGTATTGATGTTTGGCTTCTTTGCACTGCTGGTTTTGAATCAATTCATGATGAAACAGCCCTTCTTGATGAACATTGCTGATTCTTTGATGTTTCAAGCTGGACGTATGATCGGAGAGTTCTCCATTCTTTCTTTCTTCATCTTTATTGGAGTAATGTTCCTATCTTTCATCATGATGTATAGGGCTAGTCATCGTTTAGAGATGAAGGAGTCTTTAGTCAAAGAGGCAGTATTCTGGGAGGAATTTGAAGGGAAACATATTCAATCAAGTCCAATTGTTCAAAAAAAGGTCAAGACGTGGTGGGGGCTTTCGTCATTAACGGGTAGCTGGGCTTTTCTTTGGATTGAATTATTGCTGGTAAAAAAGTATGCGGCCTTTCATTTGTTATCTACCATGCTGTTAATTGGTACTTACTATGTCGTCCTTACTTATTTTTCTGATTGGCTGAATCTATTCTTAATCGTCATCGCTTCATCCGTTCTTTTTAGTTCATATTATGCTGGGATTGTAAGACACGCACAAACAGGAGTGCTCTATCTTTTTCCAGATGCTTTATATCAAAAAATCATTCTGTTAGAAGTGTTTCAAACCTTTTGGCTGTATGCGTTCTACTTGATTTCTCTTTATTTAATTGAGATTCAGGATGTATTGTATTGGACCTTATTTGGTGGAGGAGTTTATATATGGTTTTTGGCCATACGGCTCTTTGCCTTTATGCAGCCTCTGAGAAGAGAAAGGAGTTTTGCTTTGGCCGCCTATTATCGATCATTGCTATTTGCGTCTGTGATCAGTGCTATGGTTATGATTAGCATTCATCTAATTACTGATGGCTTGTTGACAACAATTGTAACCCTAGTGGCTGGAGCAGGATTTTATGTGCTTTGTTATCGATACCGTGCGGTTCATTAAAAAGAGGAGTTGATTGTCAATGAAACCAGAAAATAAGCTGTCTCAATCAGTTCAACAATTGGCAAATACAAATGAAGTAACGATCGTTCAAGCAATAGGGGAATTGAGAAAGTTCGGAAAAGATGCAGTGCCTGTCCTTGTTGAGGCTTTAAAAGAAAAAGGATCTCTGCGGAACATTGCAGCAGCTGTACTTGGTGAATTTGGAGCAGATGCGGGAGAAGCAGCTGAGCCACTAGCACAGCTATTAGAAAGTGAAGAAGAGGATACAAGAATGGCCGCTGCCATGTCACTCATGAGGATTGGACAGCCTAGCTTGCCATTCCTTCTGGCACTGGCTAAACGTTATGAGGGACCTACTTGTTTCTGGGCATCATGGTGTATCTCTTGGATTGATCCATCAAAAATTGAAAAAAACATGTACGAGTGCTTAAAACAAGAACAAGAAAATCCAACAGGCAGCGTCACTCCTTTTGCTGCAGAGGAAGCATTAGGGAAGATTATTGCTTTTCAGCTAAAGGAAAAGGGGGATGAATAGTGGAAACGCAAAAACTCAATTGGCCTGAGCACCTCCCTTGGATTTTCCCTTCAGATCAAAGGAGTTTTTAGGGAAAGTTAATAGATCGGAAAATGGGAGATAGCGGCTTGGTAAAAATATTGAAAAAGATAGAAAAACATTCAATTAGTTAGTGAGTATCAGGGAGGAGATAGTGTTGTTTCAATCAAATAAAGAATTAAAAAGAAACGTCATTTTTTTCGCAGGGGTTGGAGCGGTTTTGTTGATTTTAATGATATTGAAATGGTTTCCGATTTCTGCAGACTGGGAGCTGACGTTGATTTTATTCGGATTGGGGATTTTGTTTTATGTGAAGCGTGTGATGAGGAAAGAAGAAAGTCATCATTCATTATGATACCTAGAATATATATTCTAGGTTTTCTTATTAAATTTACCTTAAAACGCATGTTTTTACATGGGTGTAGAGACCAATTTTTTAAAAGTGTGGTAGGATAAATATGCTTTTATATTTTCCGAAGGAGCTGTCGAGTTGAAGGGGTCTAGGGTTGAGTTAATTGATAGTTTGCGTGGTTTTAGTTTATTAGGTATTTTGATCGTGAATATGCTTAATTTTCAATATGATTATGATTTTGAGAAAATGTTTGATTCGAGTTTTTGGGGGCAGGAATTTGGCGTTTATGTAACGGAAATTTTGTTCCAGGGCTCGTTTTATCCGATTTTCTCCTTTTTGTTTGGATATTCTTTTATCAAGCTGATTGAATCTACGAAAGCTAAGGGACTAAATACGAATGCCATTGTCGTCCGCCGAGGCTTTGGTCTGATTGTGCTTGGGATGCTGCATTACATCTTTATTTGGAATGGTGACATTCTTCTTTATTATGGAGCTTGTATGCTTTTCTTGATGATGTTTATGAGCAGCCGGATCAAAACAATGCTGATTTGGTCGGGTGTGTTAGGTGCATTGTCATTAGTCGTTTCGCCATACATGATGAAACTTGTTCATGGGACTGATGAATTATTAACCGATGTGTATGCGAAGGGTGATTATGCTGATATTTTGCTCAGCCGGATTACGGTTGAAGACGATATGATGATTGTGACCATTATTTTGGCGATCGTGAGCATTACGCTTATGCCGATACTAGGGTTTCTTTTCGGTACGATGACGGTGGGGCCGTTCGCCTTGCTAGGCATGGTGATTGGTAAACGAGGGCATCTCACAGAAGAAGATCGAGGGATGGCCTATCGCAAAGGCTGGGTCTGGGTCATTGTCGTCGGCCTTGCACTAAAATGTGCGACGTTCATTGATGCGCCTTGGAGTGAATTCGTTATGGTTCTCGGTGGATATGTACTGGCGATCGGGTATATTCAAGCTTTTATTGTTTTCTACTATTCGAAGGCAGCCGAAGGCCTCAAACGTCTGCTTGCAGGGCTTGGCCGTTTGTCTCTATCAAACTATTTGGCGCAGTCGATCATTTGTACAACGATTTTCTATTCTTATGGACTTGGTCTATTTGGACAAATGGGATCAATGTTTGGACTGCTGCTCGCTGTCGGACTGTATACAGCACAGCTGTTCATCAGCTATCTCTATTTGAAAAAATGGAGAAGAGGTCCGGTGGAGTGGATGATGGGAAAATGGGTGTATTGGAGATAAATTTTGTTGGGGAAGGCCGCATAGCTGAAAAGCTGTGCGGTTTTTTAGTTGAGTTGCAATCAAAAAATGGTTGATTATTCTTTCAGTGTGTATATAATGTATATATAGTGTATATACAATATTTCGTTCCAAACACTAGTACAGAAAAAAAGAGGTTTTTATATGCAAATTACGATTTCAAACCACTCTAAGGAGCCCATCTATGAGCAAATTACGAATCAAATTAAATCGATGATTTTAACGGGTGAGCTGGCGGAAGGCGCGGCACTACCGTCTATTCGAAAGCTGGCGAAGGATTTGCAAATCAGCGTCATCACAACAAAGCGGGCATATGAAGAGTTAGAGAAGGCAGGATTTATTTATTCGATTGTCGGTAAGGGATCGTTTGTTGCCGAGCAAAACCTAGAGGTCATGAGAGAGAAGAAATTGAAGGTGATTGAGGAACAGCTTGGAGCAGTTGTTACAAACGGCAAGGAATTAGGCTTATCTTTTGATGAATTGCAGCAGTTATTAAAGTTCTTGTATGAGGAGTGAGAAGAGTGGAGCACGTGATTGAATTCAAAGGAGTATCAAAACGATTCAAGGACTTTTCTGTTCAGAATCTTGATTTACAGGTCAAAAAAGGCTTTGTTACAGGGTTTATTGGAGAAAATGGCGCTGGTAAGTCGACCACGATTAAAATGATTATGAATTTATTAAAACCAGATTCGGGTGAGGTTAAAATCTTCGGACTAGATTACCGCACCCATGAAAAAGAGATTAAGGAACGAATCGGCTTTGTTTACGATGCTAACGTTTTTTTCCCAGGATTGAATTTAAAGGACATTAAACGAATTGTGGCACCTGCCTATAAACTCTGGGATGACCAGCTTTTTTATCAATATATTGAACAGTTTGGTCTGCCGCTGAATAAAGCGATCAAAACATTTTCAAAAGGGATGCAGATGAAGGCGTCACTTGCGATTGCGCTGTCGCATCATGCCGAGCTGATTATCATGGATGAACCAACTGCTGGGTTGGATCCGGTCTTTAGAAGAGAGCTGCTCGGCACGTTACAAGAATTGATGATTGATGGAAATCGAACGATCTTTTTCTCGACGCATATGACGACTGATTTAGATCGCATTGCGGATTATATTGCGTTTATACAAAATGGAAGATTGGTCTTTCAACAGTCGATTCATGAGGTGGCGGAGAATTATGCGCTGGTGAAGGGGAGCCTGGATTTATTGGATCGAGACACAGAAAAGGCGTTTATCCATATTCAGCGTACGGCAGCCGGATTTGAAGCATTAACAGATCGGATTGATGAGGTGAAACTTATTTTTGGGGATGCTGTTGTGATTGAACCGGCGTCGCTTGAGGATATCATGTTTTATTTGAAAGGCGGGGTTGCGCATGTTTCATTTAATTAAGCGTGATGTGATTTTGCAAAAGAAGCAGTTACTTATTTTTATTCCGTTTATCTTATTTTTTATTTTCATGGATGTCCATCCAGTATTGACGTTTCTAGTCGCTAGTGTCTTCATTCCATTTAACACATACGCTTATGATGAGAAGGCAGAAACGAATATTCTATTAAATTCTTTGCCTTATACACGGAATGAAATTATTGCATCTCGTTATCTTGGTGCCGTTTTTTATATGGTCATTGCGATCGGGCTGACAAGTGTTGCTTTATTTAGTTTTGGGAAGCTGTTTTCGATGACGGATATTGCTCTTGGCAGCGGGTTGTTTTTATTGTTCGCGGCGTGTACGTTTCCATTGTTTTATATCTTAAAGCCTGGTTATATCACAACGGCAGTGCTCATTGGCTTTATCCTATTATCTGCTATGGGACCGCCAGTTGTTCTCTATTTAGCAGAGCAATTCAGTGGGGTCACTGATTTTATGATGAATTTATCGATCCCTATTTTATATACGGGATCAACTGTGCTGATTATGCTCATCTACTTGCTGTCTTGGGGACTTTCTACTGCGATTTACCAGAGGAAAGTGTTCTAATTCAGATGATCACATCATTTTTAGAGAATCATTCATTTTGAGGTAAGACTTTCAAAATGGATGATTCTTATTTTTTTGCATCTGGTGAAATTGACATACAGAAGAAAAGAGGTTATTATTAATTAACATAATGTTAATAATTTTTAACATATTGTTAAATAAATCATCCTTTAAGAAAGGGATTTCAAATGGAGATTAAAAATCGAATTAAGGTATTACGGGCAGAAAGAGACTGGACACAAAAGGATTTGGCAGAGAAGTTAGGTGTGACTCGTCAAACTGTGGCAGCGATTGAAAATGGTAAATATTCTTTGTCTTTAAAATTAGCCTTTCAAATTGCTAGGACATTTGAAGTTGATTTGTATGACGTATTTCAAGAGGTCGACAAGGAGGAACCACAATGATGACGACGATCATTCTTTATTCTTTGATTATCCTTTCTATTTTAAGCACGGCCTTTCAATTTAAGAAAAACCGTGAATATAAACATGATGAACGAGGTCAATTTATTCTAGCGAAAGCAGGAAGTTTTTCTATTGTAGGTGTTGCTTTAGCTTATCTATTAGTTGTTATCATTCAATCTTTAGTCCATCAATTTTCATCTCCAACAGAATGGTTTTATATAGCGATTACTTTTATGTATGTATCAAGTGTTTGCGCAAATACAATCGGCATCATCTATTGTGAAAGAAAATATTAATTTTCATCGAGGGATGTAGGCTAGAGTTCTTCATCATGAAGGGAAGAGAAAACCAATGAAAAAAATATTGAGAATCATGCTGATCTCCATAGGCACCATTATCACGGTCATGGTTGTTTTTCTAGCTACTGTTTATTTTGTAAACCTCATTAGTAATGAACGGGAGAAGGGGAAAATAGAAGCTTATGGGCAAAAGGTCTTGGTGGATGGGAAGCAAATGAATGTGCTCATTCAAGGCGATGGGAAAGAAACGATTGTACTTCTCCCAGGCTATGGAACTGCTTCACCAGTGCTAGATTTCAAGCCTCTAGTAGATGAATTATCACCTTATTATAGAGTCGTAGTGATTGAACCATTTGGATATGGTTTAAGTGACGATACAGATAAAGTACGGACAAGTCAAAACATTGTAGATGAGATTCATGAATGTTTGCAGAAGCTTAACATTAAAAAGTATACGTTGATGGGTCATTCGATCTCTGGCATTTATGGATTAGAATATGTGAATCAATATGAAAAAGAAGTCCAAGCGTTTGTTGGAATTGACAGCAGTGTTCCTAAGCAGGAGGATGCAGATGAATTGCCAGTCTCCAGCTTACAGCTGCTTCATCAATCCGGCTTTTACAGATTGATAGTGAAAATGAATCCAGATCAACTGTTGATGCCTAAAGTGGATGATCAAACGAAAGATCAGATCAAAATGCTGACCTTTCAAAATTTCTTGAATGAAAGCCAAGCTAGTGAGGCAGAAAACTTTAGAAACAATTTTAAAAACGCTCAACGATTACATTTCCCTAAGAATCTCCCCGTTGTTTTCTATCTAGCGGATCAAACGGAGAAAGAAACACCAAGCTGGAAACCAATGCATGAAGATCTACTGAAAAATGTAGATCACGGAAAAGTAGTTACTTTCAAAGGCGGCCATTATTTGCATCATACGAAATCGAAGGAACTCGCAGCTGATTTTAGAGAATTTTTATCTAACATCGAGAGTCACCGTTAGTAATATACCTTCCCCGCATCATCTAGTTACCCAAGTTTATTGAACAATATTTTCATTTTCTGGTGTTAAAAAATTTACAATTTGAACTTGAAGAGACCGTGTGAGCGGTCTTTTTTTTTATTCTATACAAATCTTTAAGAACAGTTTATAATGAAAAAATACAAATATACATACCAACGGTCGGTATGTAAAAGGAGGCGTTTTATTTGGCTAGAAATAAATATCCAGAAAAGACAATCAAGCAAATTTTAGATGTGTCGACGAAGTTGTTTCAGGAAAAAGGATTTGAAAAGACGAGTTTGCAGGATATCATCCAAGAATTGAACATGTCTAAAGGGGCTATTTATCATCATTTTAAATCGAAGGAAGAAATATTACGTGCCGTGATGGAGAGGCAATTTCGTCATGCGACTGAGAAACTTGAAGATCTGATTAAGCATACAGAGGCAGCGCATGCGAAAGAGAAGTTGCAGCGTATTTTAGAGCAACTAGTGGCAGATTCAAAATCTCATTCGATTGATGGGATCTTGGTTGACCAGATCAAAAATCCGCAATTTGTGGTTGAGGGAATGAAAGCAGGCGTAAATCAGGATGCGCTTAAAATCAAACATCTTATTCTTGAAGGAATTGAGGATGGTTCGATAAAGACGGCATTTCCTGGTGAAGTGGCAGAAGTGTTTATGCTTCTCGTCAATATATGGCTGAACCCAACGCTATTTGCTCGTGATGAGCAGGAAACTAGCCAGCGTTTACTGTTTTTACAACAGATGATGAAAGGTCTCGGAGTGGATGTGGTGAGTGATCTATTTATTCAAAAGGTCACAGCGCATTATGCTGGGATTGGTGGTTATGATCAGCCTGGAACCTAAATGGTCAGAAAAGAGTCAAAAGCAAAATTCATTTCATAGGAGGATGCCTTATGCTTCACTTCGTAAAACTTGAGCTAAGAAAAAGCCATATGAAACATTATATTCAAGCTAGTATGATTGTCAGTATTGTACTGCTGGTGTTTATTTATTTTGTCGCGTTTGTTGCACAGGTTGAACAGGAAATAGGTTTTCAGCAATATCAGAATATCTATTTGTTGACCAGTATAGTATGGATGATCTTTTTTTCGATCGTCACAGCCATGATGTATTGTCGAGTAATAGTGACTGCATTGAAAGAACATGAACCTCATTCATCCAGTATGAAGTCATCCCTCCTTTCGAGAATGGTTTGGATGCTTTGCTTTTCTACAATTGTCATGCTGTGTAGTATCATTCCTTCATTTGTTGTGTTTAGTGTCACTGAAACATTCTTCCCTATTGTTCAAGATGCACTGACAGCTGATGTGATGTTCACTGTGATCAAAACGTACCTAGTGTTTACTTGTTGTATCAATGGTATTGGCATGATTGCGATGAGAGTGGGGGTAATGAAGAGGTCTACTTTCATGACCATTCTGACTGCGATTGTTCTATGTGCTGTTTTAGGAAACGTATTAATCGCTGTTTATGGTAATGATCAAATGAATGTCATTTTGTCAGGAGTCATGCTGCTCGCTGTCCTCATTGTGATCTTGGAATTATGGGGCCGCATGACCCGGCTTCAAGCGAGATAAGCGAGTATACAAGGAGGGAGACATATGGAGCATACGATTCAAATTGAAGAATCGGTCGTAGAATTATCGTTGGATTGGTTGCTCGGAGAGGTGTGTATTCAACACCATGATCATCCTTATCTCATCATTCGTCAAACGGCCAATCAAGTTTTTCCAAATCGTTATTTGATGAGTCATCAGGTAAAGGATGGGCGATTGTTCATTAAAGATAGACGGAAAAAAATACTCAGCTTTGGGCTTCAACTTTATAAAACCGATGTCGCTATTTTTCTTCCTAAACGACAATTACAGTCCATATCTCTTCGTTGTAAAGGAGCAAATCTTCAGGCAGAGAGACTGAAGGCGGAAAATGTCTCTTGTCATTTAACTTCCGGGAAGACGATGCTATCAGGTGACATCAAGCATCTCTATTTAGAGACAGTAGGTGGGCTTATTTCTAGTCGGCAACTGACCACACAAAGATTATTACTGCACACCACATCGTCAAAAGTTGAGTTGACGGGTGCCTTTTCGGACGTTGATCTGCATGTAACAGGTAGAAGGATGCAGATTCATTCTACAAACATGCTAAATTCACTTAAATCTACTTCAACCGGAGCAAATGTCAAAGTGACGATACCGGAAAATGATGGGTTTACTTGTTATGTAAAGAAAAGATCCGGTGCTTTCCGGAATGACTTTTCTTGTCATCGAGAGAAGGACAAAATGGTGCATAAAAATGGACTGCGATTCTTTGAGGTTGATATAAGAGGCGGTCAGTTCTTATTAAGTCATCAGCTTTGAAGTGACTTTCACCCCTTGGTTCAATATATCAATATAAAACAATTTGAGCATCTCTTTATGTCGGAATATTTTGATAATAGTGTTTCCCTCAAAAAAACAATTGTTTTTTAAGGGTAGATTTATTATGATAATATACATCGAAAGATTGATGTTTCTCAATCAGAATGAACATTCTGATTTTTATTTTTTATGTTGTTTGTTGATGAGGGGGAAGAAAAGTGGCTCAAAAGGAATTAAAGAGAGGGTTAAGTGCCCGCCATATTCAAATGATCGCACTTGGCGGCACGATTGGTGTTGGCTTATTTATGGGGTCAGCCAAGGCCATTCAATGGACAGGTCCATCGGTTCTTCTCGCGTACGCAGTATGTGGTATCTTTATCTTTTTTATTATGCGTGCGATGGGAGAAATGTTATACGTTGAACCGAGTACAGGTTCATTTGCTACATTTGGTCATCAATATATTCATCCGCTTGCGGGGTATATGACAGCTTGGAGTAACTGGTTCCAGTGGGTCATTGTCGGGATGTCGGAAATTATTGCCGTAGGCGCTTATATGAAATATTGGTTTCCGGAGCTGCCAGCGTGGATTCCAGGATTAATTGCGATGATTATTTTGGGAGCGGCCAACTTGATTTCGGTTAAATCGTTCGGTGAGTTCGAATTTTGGTTTGCAATGATCAAGATTGTGACGATTATTTTAATGATCATTGCAGGTCTAGGCATTATTTTCTTTGGATTTGGAAATGGCGGGACGCCTATTGGCTTGTCTAATCTGTGGGCGCACGGCGGGTTCTTTACAGGTGGATTTACCGGATTCTTGTTTGCGTTGTCGCTCGTCATTGCTGCCTATCAGGGTGTAGAGCTGATTGGGATTACAGCAGGTGAAGCGCAAAATCCAGAAAAGACGCTGACCAATGCCATCAAAAGTATCATCTGGCGTATTTTGATTTTCTATATCGGTGCGATCTTTGTCATTGTGACAGTGTATCCTTGGGATCAGCTGAATACCCTTGGCAGTCCATTTGTGGCGACGTTTGCGAAAATTGGGATTACAGCAGCCGCTGGTATTATTAACTTTGTCGTCATTACAGCAGCGATGTCCGGCTGTAATAGTGGGATTTTCAGTGCGGGACGTATGCTTTATACATTAGGTGTGAATGGACAGGCGCCTGCTTTCTTCACCAAAATTTCAAAGAATGGTGTGCCGTATTTTGGGACATTCGCTGTGCTGATTGGTCTAGCGGTAGGAGTTGTCCTCAATTATGTTGCGCCACCAAACATTTTCGTCTATGTGTATAGTGCGAGTGTACTTCCTGGTATGGTGCCATGGTTTGTGATTTTGATTAGTCATATCGGCTTTAGAAAGGCGAAGGGAGCTGCGCTTGATCAGCATCCATTCAAAATGCCGCTAGCGCCGTTTTCTAATTATCTTACAATCGGTTTCTTATTGATGGTGCTTGTATTTATGTTCATTAATCAGGATACGCGTATTTCTCTGATTGTGGCAATTGGGTTCTTAATTGTAGTAGCGCTTAGCTTCTATGTCTTTGGGATCGGGAAACGGAAACCGATCGAAACAGCTTCTTCTGATCAAACGGTAAAATAATCAAAGGCCTTGCGGGATGGACCGCAAGGCCTTTTTTTGTTTAGAGTGAAGCTCTTACACGGTTAAAGACATCTGGAAAGTTGGTGAAAAGACCGGTGACGCCGTATTGCAGTAGACGGGTCATATCTGCTTCGCTATTTACCGTATATGGGTGGAGGAGGAGTCCGTGGCTTCTGACCTGCTGTACGTTTTCAAGTGTCAATGCTCTAAAATTCGGTCCGACACCCACTGCATAAGATTTGATGAAATCGAGCTGATCATCTGTGATGGACGTCATTTGTGTTCTGTCTAATAGCTGTACTTTTGGAAGGCGTGGATCTAATTTCTGTAGTTTTAGCAGGCTGTCTTGACTAAAGGATTGGATAATGACCTGCCCTTTTCTTGTGTGTTTCCCGAGAAGATGATGTTTTTTTAGGGTCGCCAATAGTTTTTCTTCCATTTGCGGATAGATGTCTGGTTTTTTTGTTTCAATATAATAATTTTCTCGTTTACCGAAATAGCGCAGCACTTCATCTAATGTGAGGACTCGCTGTCCGATATAGTTGGCGTTTTGTCTGTCGGGATTGACTTCATTAAACCAAGTACCAGCATCAAGCTGTTTGATTTCGGCAAGTGTGAGGTCTTTGATCCAGCCCGTTCCGTTTGTGGTGCGGTCAACGGTTTCATCGTGCATGACGATGAGATGTCCATCCTTTGTCATTTGAAGGTCGAGTTCGAGGTAATCCGCATTCATCTTTGTGGCGAGTTTGTAAGAAGCCAGGGTATGCTCTGGTGCATACCCTGATGCTCCGCGATGTGCAACGGTTAGAATACGATCTGGAGATAAAAGATGTTCATGTGCCGATACGGTGGCCGGCACCCACGCAATAGACAGTAAAGCAAAAGAGAGCAACAAGAAAGCAAGTAATCTACTTTTCTTCATATTTTATCCTCCTTTAACGGTAACTGTCTTCATCATAAGAAATAGATGTAAAGGGCATGTTGGGTGGATATGAATCTTTTATATGATTTTCATTAAGCTTGCTCTACGCGCTTCCCTGTATTCCATGTCATCGCTAGGAAGACAATCGCAAGCACACAAGAACCAACCAATAAAATGAAGCCTCCTGTCCAGTCGTAATGATCCACGACGACGCCCATCATCGCATTGGCGAAGGCAGAGCCGCCAATATAACCGAAGAAGCCTGTGAGTCCAGCCGCAGTGCCAGCCGCTTTTTTAGGAGCGAGGTCAATGGCTTGAAGTCCAATGAGCATGACAGGTCCGTAAATTAAAAAGCCGATGCTGATGAGGGCAATGTTATCGACCATTGGATTGCCAGCAGGGTTTAACCAGTAAACAAGCACCGCAATTAACACCCCAGCCATAAAGAGGACGCCTGCGGGTGCACGGCGGCTTCTAAAGAAGCGGTCGCTGATCCAGCCGCACAATAATGTGCCGGGAATGCCTGCATATTCATAAAGAAAATATGACCAGCGTGAATGCTCTGGTGAAAAGCCTTTTGCTTCTGTTAAGTAGGTCGGCGCCCAGTCCACGACACCGTAACGGACGAAGTATACAAAGACGTTGGCAATGGCGATATACCAAAGGAATTTATTGTTGAGTACATACTTAAATAAAATCTCTTTCACTGTTAATTCTTTTTCTTGATCTTCATACTGCTGTGCCGGATAGTCATTACGATATTCCTCGATTGGCGGAAGACCAGCGGATTGCGGGGTATCCCGGACGAGTAGAATGATCACGAAGGAGACGATAATGGCAATGATGGCAGGGAAGAAAAAGATGCTTTTCCACGTCGCAAACAGCACGATCCCTAAGGTGATGAGCGGTGCAAGAATTCCCCCGCCGATATTGTGAGCGACGTTCCATATGGACATTTTCGTTCCGCGTTCACTAACCGAAAACCAATGCGCCATCGTCCGTCCGCATGGCGGCCACCCCATGCCTTGGAACCAGCCGTTTAAAAACATGAATAAGAACATGATCCATACACTTGACGTCACCCATGGAAATGAGACAAATAGGATATTGATAAGGGCTGATAGAAAGAGTCCAGTGGCTAAAAAGTATCTTGGGTTACAGCGGTCTGAGATCATCCCCATGATGAATTTACTAAAGCCATAAGCGATGGAGACAGCTGCGAGTACAAAGCCTAATTCACTTTTCGTGAACCCTTCTTCCTGTAGATACGGAATAGCAAAAGCGAAATTTTTCCGCAGCAAATAGTAGCCCGCATACCCGATAAAGATGCCTAAAAAGACTTGCAGCCGCAGCCGCTTATACGTCTCATCTGTCTTGGCATCATCGAGCCTGTCGATATGCGGAGCGGGTTTAAACCATTTGAACATAAAGATCCTCCTCTTGTCGTTGTCCGATTGACTGAAGCAAAAGTACGAGATCAGCGTTTGATCTTGTACTTTTTAAGAGACAAAAGAATTGATAACGCTTTCTTTTGTACTCCCATCATATCGGATGGAAGAGACGTTTATGATGAGGCTTTTGTCATAATTTTGGAAAAACAGTTCATCAAGTAACGAAAAAAATCCGCACAATGGCGGATTTTTTCTTAGCTGTTACAGAGACACATTAATTTTCGCAGATTTCTTTAGTTTTTCAATTTCTTTTTGTACTTCTTTCTGCTTTTCTTGAGATTCTAGCTGTTTTTTAATTTGTGATTTAACCTCTTTGTACTCTGGTGCTTTTTGCTTTTGTTTTTTCATTTCATCAGCGTATTGATCATAGTACGCTTTAACGTCCTTTTCAGAGACGGACACTGATTTGATTTCTTTGTCGACATACTGGCTGTATTTGATGCTGTCGGCAATGTCACTTTTCAGCTGATCCATGGTGAGTCCGCTTTTCTTAAGGGCTTCTTCAAATTGAGCGTTGTCTTTGAATTGTTTCTTTTCTTCTTTTAGCTGTTTATCTACCTGCTTGTCAGAGGCTTTGATGCCCTTCTTCTCAGCATCTTGCAGGATGAGCTCTTGACCTACGAGCGCATCAATGGTTTGTTTCTTGACTGCTTTTGCGCCTTCTTTAGATGTTGGATCCTGACCAGATTGCTGAAGCTGTCCTTGAATAGTCGATAAAGCGCTATTATATTCATTACCTGTGATTTTGTCTTGGTTGACGGTCGCAACGACCTTTTGATCATCGATTTTTTGTGCGTCTAATTTCTTTTGCATCTCTTCCATTTGCTTTTGCTGTTCTTTTTGGTCAGCCTGTGTTGTTTCCTTGCTTTTGGCTGAATCGTTTTGCTTATCTTGTTTGGCATCGTTTGACGAGCAGGCTGCAAGCCCAACAGATAACAAACAAGCGATGAGTGTGTATGATACCTTTTTCATCATTTTCTCTCCCTTCGGTATGAGAACATCTAGTGCGCATTCTAACCGTTTTTTAGGAAAAATAAAACCGTACAGACAATTTGTTAGCGGATTGACATGTTTTTTATCTGTTTGTCCTCATTTTGTCTTCTCATAGTCATCTTGTGACAGACTCAATCGTGGAATAATTGTTCCATCGCTTCGTCGATATTGGTGATTGGCTGGCGGCAGCTGTAGTTTTCACAAATATACACGGTGGTTTTGCCATCGATCGTTTTGTAATCTTTTGTAAAGGGCGCGAGTTTTGCTAATTCCTCCCCTGTTTCGGCAGTCAATATGATATCAAATGGCATGAAGCGTTTTTGAAGCGTCTGTAAAAGCTGTTCTTTTTGAGGGTCGCCGCTTTTTCCGAGAATGATGATTTCTCTTTTCGTTGCATATTGAGCGAGGAGCCCTTGCAGAAACGCTGTGTGCCCGCTTGGATAGGAAGAGACATCGACATAAAAGGCTTTGAACATCTGCTCTAATGTGTCCAGCCAATCCTGACGTCCGGTCAGTCTGCTTAGCATGAGAAGCTGCTTGAGTGCGGTGCTGTTACCAGAAGGCATGGCGCCGTCGTACACTTCTTTTTCTCGAACGATGAGCGCTTCCGCATCTGATCCTGAGAAGAAAAAGCCCCCTTTTTCCTTGTCCCAAAACAGCTCAAACATGTTCTCGGCAATGGCTGTCGCTTTTTCCAGCCATGCTAATTCAAAGGTCGCTTCGTATAAAGACATATACGCTTTTAGCATATGAGCATAATCCTCGATAAAGCCTAGGTGCTTTACGTCACCTTCTCTATATCGGACCATGAGACGATCATGTTGGACGAGGTGTGTTTCTAGAAAAGACATCGCCTGTTTCGTCATACGGATGGCTTCCTCTGCACCAAATACCCTTCCTGCTTTGGCGAGAGATGAGATCATCAGTGCATTCCATGATGTGAGTACCTTGTCATCGACAAGCGGTGCGGGTCGCTGCTGTCTGACAGATTGTAAAATGTGCCGAGCCTCTTGCAGCTTAGACTGAAGCGCATGGTCATCAATCGAAAAAGAGGCTTTGATGTCATCAAAAGAGGTGGAAATGGTATGAGGGATGTTCGCCCCTTCAAAGTTCCCCTCTTCTGTGATGTGATAGATAGCGCAGAATAATGCGCCGAGGTCCTCGCCTAAATGAGTCATGATCTCATCTTTTGACCAAACGTAATATTGTCCTTCTTTCCCTTCAGAATCTGCATCTATCGCTGAATAAAAGGAGCCGCCCGGATTCATCATATCTCGCTTGATAAAGTGGATCAGGCGGTGGACAAGCTTTTCATATTCAGGTTGTTGAGTGAGCTGATACGCTTCTGTGTAAGCTTCCATCAGCAAGGCGTTATCATACAGCATTTTTTCAAAATGAGGCACAAGCCATTTTTCGTCTGTTGAATAACGAGAAAAACCTGAACCGACATGGTCGTATATACCGCCATTTGCCATTCCATCTAACGTTTTCATGACTGCATATAGCGCATTTTCCTGCCCAGTCCATTCGTAATAGCGCATCAAGAATGAAAGCATATGAGGTGCAGGAAATTTTGGCGCGGAGCCGAATCCGCCGTGCAGCGTATCAAAGCTGCTCATGAGCTGATAATAGGCTTTGTGGATCGCCTCTTGAGTGAGCGTACTTTCTGTCTGCCCTGCTGCTTTGATTCGCAGATTATTTGTCGCCTTCTCTGCCAATGATTCGATATGATCGCGGTCGTTGTGATATGCGTACCGCAACTGTGTCAGTGCCTCGATGAAGCCAGGACGCCCGTAAGCACTTCTCTTTGGAAAATACGTCCCCGCATAAAAAGGCTTTTGATCAGGCGTGACAAACACATTGAGCGGCCAGCCGCCTTGCCCCGTCATCATCTGACAAACAGACATATACATCGAGTCGATATCTGGACGCTCCTCACGATCGACTTTGATTGAAATGAAATGCTCATTTAAGATGTCAGCGACTTGTTGATCTTCAAAGCTTTCGTGTGCCATGACATGGCACCAGTGACAAGTGGCATAACCGATGCTGACAAGCACTGGCTTATTTTCACGTTTGGCTTTGTCAAAGGCTTCTTGCCCCCACGGGTACCAGTGAACTGGGTTGTGGGCGTGCTGAAGGAGGTATGGTGATTTTTCAGTGATGAGTGTGTTGGGTGTTTGGTTGTTTGACATGGGTCACCTGCTTTTTCATAATTAGTTTAATTTCATCTTAAATTTCTTAAGGGGTAGAGACTAAGTCAGAATTTGAGTGTATCATTTTGTTAAAATATAGGTTGCTATTTTAGAATGTGGGGAGTTCTGATGTCTAAAAAAACAATGAGCCATTTATCATTACTATGCTTTGTAATAGGTGTTCTACTTTGGGTCCCTAATTGGATATTTGGATATGGAAGCGGAATATGGTTAATGAATTATGTCTTAGGTCCAGTTGGTATTATATTAAGTATTTATGGTAGAAATTATCTTTATACGTTTTTAAACTTGCTCACGACATTTAGTTTCTTTATATTCATGTTTCTTGGGTATCTCTAATTGAGACGCGACATCTATTCGCTTATCTAATACAAAATAATGAGAACGGAGAGATGAAATGGATTATGTTTATCAGAAAAAGGAAAAGAAAAACGGTAATTGTGTTATTTCCGTTAGAGATAGATGGGAGAATTCAATTATTGAATTTGAAAAAAAGCAAAATCACATTGATATAGTGGTTAATTACCGTAATGATAAGACAACGAAGTATTCAATGCCAATAGAGATTTTTGAAAAAGTTTACGATGATCTGCAAAGAGGTAATTGAGGGGATTTTGGTTCCTTCAACTACCTGTTACATTTATATTCGCTTTTCTATTAATAACTTCAATTGATCTTTGCTTAACCAAGGTTACGCTTCTACAATCTCTAATAACACAGCATTTTGATGTAATTTGTCAATTCTCCTTTATTTCTTCACTAACACATATTGTAGGTGTTCTAATTCAAACTTAGCGATCAGTTCATCAATGTCTTTAAAAACGATATGTTTCCCAAACTGTTTTTTGCTTAGGTCAATTTCTACATCCAATTGATCATCCTTTTCTTTCGTTTCGAGTTCATTTAGACAAGAATAGATTTCGATGGTTTCTCCTTTTGACAGCACTTTTTCAATGAATTGAAAAAGTGCACGAAGAGAATGAATGATTTCTAATTCATAAACAAAAGGATGCGTGAATTTGTTTCTTACCGCTTCATAGACAGGATCTAGATAATCAATGTGAATGCCTTCGAAATCCTCTTCTGTTTCAAATACTTCTATCAAAAGCTCTTCTTTTTGATAGGTTTTGTGCTTTTTTTGTTTTTGATCAAACAATTTGATATTGAGTTCAGAGAGTGGTTTATAGGTAGGATTTTGACCAATGGTCCCAAGCGGCAGTTCTTTGTTTGATCCAATATAATGCTGTAAAGTCATGGGTTGCCCTCTTTTGTTCAATGATTTCTTGTTCGTTGATTATTTACTTTTTATCAATAAATGGTGGAATGTGCAATTCTTTTCACATTCGTTTTCTACAAAAGAAAAGGGCAAGTCGTTTGACTAAATACCTCTTAGGGTATACTATCTGTCATAGAAAGAATAGAAAGGAGTGCTTATTCATGGAATATAATCAGCAGATGAAGAATCGTCTTCGCCGGATTGAAGGGCAGATTAAAGGGGTTCTTGCGATGATGGAGCAAGGCAAGGATTGCCGCGAGGTGGTCACGCAGCTGTCTGCATCACGTAATGCCATTGATCGGGCAATGGGTGTGATTGTGAGTACAAATCTTGAGCAATGTGTCCGTGAAAGTCTTGAACAAGGCAAGGATACGGAGGGTCTTGTGAAAGAGGCAGTTGAGCTATTGGTGAAAAGCCGGTAAGAAATTCCTCAGCCTTTGGAGGTTGACGAATTTTTTTACTTGTTATAATATACCCTTACCGGTATGTGTATATATTTTTTAATTATAATATACCCCTATGGGTAATGTAAATAAGGAGGAGCAGAATGGAAGAACAGAAAAAACGCACGACGATTGTGTTATTTAGTGGAGATTATGATAAAGCGATGGCTGCTTACATTATTGCCAATGGTGCAGCAGCCTATGATCATGAGGTGACCATTTTCCATACGTTTTGGGGGCTGAACGCCTTGCGTAAGGATGAGATGGTACCGATGAAAAAAGGATTTTTAGAAAAAATGTTCGGCAAAATGATGCCGCGCGGGGCTGATCGTATGGGGCTGTCCAAGATGAACTTTGCAGGAATGGGGCCGAAAATGATCAAGCATGTGATCAAAAAGCACAACGCCATGACCTTGCCGCAGCTTATTGAGATGGCGAAGGAGCAGGATATTAACCTCGTGGCATGTACAATGACGATGGATCTTTTAGGATTACAGGAGAAAGAATTATTAAATGACATTCAATATGCTGGTGTAGCGGCATATTTAGCAGAGGCTGAAATTGGACGTGTGAATTTATTTATCTAGTGAGGTGAAGCAGGATGGTACAAACGATTTTACTCATCATGGTGATTGGGTTAATCGTGAGCCGCTTTCTGCCGGTTCGAGGTGTGAAGCAAATGGATGCAGCTCATATGAAAAAGAAGCTGAAAAGCAAAGGTCAACAGCTCATTGATGTACGCTCTCCTAGTGAATTTCAAACAAATCATATCAATGGCTTTCAAAACATCCCGTTGTCTCATTTGAAGAAACGAGCTTCTCAGCTTGAGAAAAATGAAGAGGTTTATGTGATATGTCAAAGCGGGATGAGAAGTATGCAGGCGGCGAAAATATTGAAGAAGCAAGGATTTACTCAGATTACAAACATCAAGGGTGGCATGAATACTTGGCATTAAATGCGCAATAAAATATACCCCCACCCCTATATGAAGGAGGATAAGACATGCAGCAACCAACTGTCATTTTAGATGCAAAAGGATTGGCATGCCCGATGCCGATTGTGAAAACAAAAAAACAAATGAATGAGCTTTTACCAGGAGACGTACTGGAAGTGCAAGCTACCGATAAAGGATCAGCAGCGGATCTAGCGGCATGGTCAAAAAGTGCCGGTCACGAATTTTTAGGAACAACAGTAGAAGGTCAGGTGCTTCATCATTTGATTCGTAAGGGCGGAGAACAAGAGAAAGAAGGGAAGTCCATGATTTCGGAAATGTCTTTGGAGACTTTTCAACAGAAAGTAAAAGAAGATCCATCTTTGTTTATTTTAGATGTGCGAGAGCTTGATGAATACGAGGCGGGGCATATTCCAGGAGCTGTTCATATTCCTCTTGGTGAGGTTGAACAACGTGCAGAGGAATTGAGCCGAGAGACGGACATTTACCTGATCTGTCATTCAGGCAGAAGAAGTGAATTAGCTGCGCAAAAGTTAAAAGAAAAAGGATTTCATCAATTGATGAATATCGTGCCAGGCATGAATAGCTGGACAGGAGCGATTGAAAAATAGGAGCTGAATGAAACATGACAGTAACAGCGATGAACGCAGAGCAGTTAACAAAAAAGATCGTGAGCAAGGAACCGCTCTTTTTGCTAGATGTGCGAAATCAAGCGGATGTTCAGGATTGGAAGATCGAAGGGGAAGCAATCGTTCATATGAATGTGCCTTATTTTGATCTCCTTGAAGGAGTAGAGGGCATTTTGCATGACATTCCTCATGATCGTGAAGTGTTGGTGGTTTGTGCCAAGGAAGGCTCCTCTATCATGGTCGCGGAGATGCTGTCAGAGGTGGGTAGAACGGTCCATTATTTAGAAGGCGGCATGAAGGCGTGGAGTGAGCATCTAGAGCCAGTGAAAATCGGTGATTTAAGCGGCGGTGGAGAGCTGTATCAATTTGTGCGAATGGGCAAGGGATGTCTGTCTTATATGATCATGTCGAATGGAGAAGCCGCAATTGTAGATGCAGCTAGAATGACGGATGTTTATATTCGTTTTGCTAAAAAGCATCATGTCTCTATAACGCAAGTGTTAGATACTCATCTTCATGCAGATCATATTTCTGGCGGGAAAAAACTGGCTGAAAAGACTGGTGCCAACTACTGGCTGCCGCCAAAAGATGCAGAAGAAGTGATCTTTGAGTATAACCGACTTGAAGAAGGGCAGCGCATAACGATTGGAGCGGCTTCAATTGATATTCACCCCCTTTACTCGCCGGGGCATACGATTGGTTCAACATCTTTTATCGTGGATCGGCAATATCTTCTTTCAGGTGATATTTTGTTCGTGGATTCGATTGGAAGACCTGACCTCGCTGGAATGGCGGAGGACTGGGTAGGTGATTTGAGAGAAACACTTTATCACCGATATAGAGCACTTTCGAAAGAATTGATTGTGCTACCAGCGCATTTCATGATCATGGATGAAGTCAATAAAGACGGAAGCGTTTGGAAGGAGCTAGGCGTTCTATTTGAAGAAAATCATGGACTGAATATTGAAGATGATGACGTATTTAGACAAATGGTCACGAAGAATCTGCCTGCACAGCCAAACGCCTATCAAGACATTCGTCAAACCAATATGGGGAAGCTGAGTCCAGATGATGAAGCGAAGCGTGAAATGGAAATTGGTCCAAACCGTTGTGCGATTCGGTAATGTCCAATAAAATAAGAAGAGAGGAACAATCAAATGACATCAGATCAAATATTAGACGTCACAGGGCTTGCATGCCCAATGCCGATTATTCGGACGAAGAAAAAAATGAATGACTTGACGGAGGGTCAAGTATTAGAAATACATGCAACAGATAAAGGGGCTAAAGCTGACTTAGCAGCATGGGCGAAGTCAAGCGGACATGAATTGATCACGCAGACGGATGAAGGAGATGTGCTGAAGTTCTGGGTGAGAAAAGGGTCCTAAAGGATGTAGGGGTATCTGCTGAAGATCCCCTTTTCCTTTTGCGAAGGAGGAGACCAGCGTGGATTTTGCGTTTTTGATTACACTTTTTATCATCGGATGTATTGGTTCCTTCTTATCAGGAATGGTGGGGATCGGGGGATCTGTGATCAACTATCCTATGCTGCTTTATATCCCGCCACTGGTCGGTGTGATGGCACTATCGGCACATGAGGTATCAGGAATTGGCGCCATTCAAGTGCTTTTTTCGACGCTCGGTGGTGTACTGGCGTATCGGAAAAGTGGATTTTTACATCGCTCGTTGATTTTCTATATGGGAAGCAGTATATTGGCAGGCAGCTTATTAGGCAGTTATATATCACACTTCATGCCGGAGAAAGGGATGAATCTCGTCTATGGATTGCTCGCCATTGTAGCCGTTATCCTCATGCTGATTCCGAAAAAAGGGCAGCGTGCAGACGCAGAGGGAGAAGTGACTTTTCATAAAGGGCTGGCCGCTGGTATTGCCTTTGTGATCGGCAGTGTTTCAGGGGTTTTAGGCGCAGGAGGAGCATTTATCTTGGTGCCGGTGATGCTGTCTATTTTAAAAATTCCTGTACGGATGACCATTGCGTCGTCACTTGCGATTACGTTTCTTTCTGCCATCGGTGCATCTACTGGAAAGGTATTGACGGGTCAAGTCATGCTCCTTCCTGCTGTTGTGTTAATGGCGGCAAGTTTGATTGCCGCTCCGATTGGTGCAAAGGTCGGTCAGAAAATCAATGCCGTCTACTTGCAATGGGCACTTGCTGTCATGATTACGGCGACAGCGGTCAAAATTTGGCTGGATTTATTATAAAGAAAGGACCAGCAAACGTGTTGGTCTTTTTTATTTGACGTCATCGTGCTCGATATATGTTTCAAGGGCTGGGTGAAACTCTTTTTGATAATGAAGGTTGGGGCATGTTTTCACGACTTTGCCTTGCAGGGCATTGGACTTAGAGACTTCTAATGCTGTTTTACATTTTGGGCAACGTTCGGCAAATAGTGAGGGCCAGCGCTTCATAGATCACCACTCCAGTTAAAGTCTTAAAAACCGATTATATTAATATGAATTATAGGGGATCGTGCTGGTGAGGTCAATGGGTGTTTGGGTCTTTTTAACAAAAAAGAAGCATCGTGAAGGATGCTCAGTATGATGTGAAATTGAAGTTTCCGGCTGATAAGTATCCAGAAACAGCACGACACATAAAAAATGCTATAAAGAAGGGAGCTTCAGCTGTCTGCACGATTGATAGAGAAGGTGCCGATGAAAATAGAGAAGAATCACTGAAAAACATACCAACAAAAAGAGGATATGACCGAGACGAGTTCCCTATGGCAATGTGTGAAGAAGGCGGCGCAGGAGCCGATATAGAATACATATCTCCAGCAGATAATCGAGGTGCGGGATCTTGGGTATCTCATCAACTAAGTGAATACGAAGATGGAACGGCCGTATTGTTTGTTGTTGATTAGGGTTATGAAACTTTGAATCAAGCCAAAGCGTATGTAGAATATGACTTTGCAACAATAGGTAACACAAAGAAAAAGAAATGAGGTGAATCATTTGTTTGTAGAGGTAGTAATCAATCTGTATGAAATAGGACTACTCATTCTAGGGGTATCCGCTTTAATGTTAATTAAAGCAAATGAGGAACGAAAAAGAAGCAGGGAGAGCGGGACGGGACTGACCCCCGTTTTTGAGACAGGGATCAAAACACCTTTATACAGCCAATTGCCGATAGTTTATCGGTGATTGGTTGTTTAGTTTCGTTTGAATACGAATGTTGTTATAATAATAAATGTATTCTTT
>Ga0209295_1000205_pt1 | contig 48458 bp, 28 predicted proteins | sample Porto_5metaG_FD_187428 | JGI IMG/M metagenome (GOLD analysis project Ga0209295, IMG submission 187428) | Marine algal microbial communities from Porto, Portugal - Porto_5 metaG (SPAdes) (version 2) | ecosystem: Host-associated > Algae > Red algae > Unclassified | place: Portugal: Porto... | reverse complement strand
ACAGACCATTAACGTTCAAATACTCACCTGCAAGTTTTAGATCAGAAGTACCGGTAATTAAAACTTCACCAGGGGTTTCTGCTCTTAATGTAATAGGGTTTTTCTCATTACCGTATGCTACAAATTTAATATTTACATCTTTCCAATCTCCATTGGCCATAACGATATCATCACCAGGCTTTGCCTCGGCAATTGCTGTGTTCAATTCATTAATATCCTTTACCGTTATTGCGCTGCTACTGCTGTTGCTGCTTGATTGTTCACCACAGGAAAGCAGTAGAAAAACAAATGCTAATAATAAGAAACACTTTTTCATTATATATGTTATTAATCTGGTTTGAAACTAAATGTAGGTTTAGATGTATGATTTACTATGAAATCAGGATAAACTGGTTAACCAGTTTGGTTGACCAAAAATACATATATTTGTAAGAATGGCAACTAATTAACACAAAACCTATTGATAAAATATAAAAGGGATATTAAAAATGAGAGAAGATAAAAAAGCTGTTTCTAGAAGGAATTTTACCAAGAAATCAGCTATGGCATTGGCAGGCTTGCCTTTAGTGCGATTAGAAGGTAGTTTTTTAAAGCCAAAAATTGCTGCAAATGATGCTATTGAGGTACACCTTTTTTCTAAGCATTTACAATTTCTTGATTATAATGAGATGTCTGCGGTCGCCACAGAAATAGGGTTTAATGGATTGGATCTAACAGTGCGCCCAAAAGGACACATTTTGCCAGAAAAGGTAAATGAAGATTTACCGGCAGCAGTAGAAGCTATGCAGAAAGTTGGTTTATCACCAAAAATGATGACCACTAACGTTTGGGATATTACAGATGCTCGTCAGCAAGAAGTATTGAAGACGGCTAGTACATTAGGTATTGAATACTATCGTACCGGTTGGTTAAGTTATCCTAAAGATAAGTCAATAGAAGAAAGTCTTTTACAATATGCCACTGAAGCCAAAAATCTAGAAATCTTAAATAAAGAGTTAGGGATTATTGGTTGCTATCAAAATCATGCGGGTAATCATGTGGGCGCTCCTATTTGGGATCTACCCACAATTTTTTCAAAAACCAATAGTGAATCTTTAGGTTGTCAATATGATATAAGACATGCGGTTGTAGAAGGAGGAAAAAGTTGGGAGTTAGATTTGCGTCGTATTCAATCGTATATAAAATCTATTGTAATTAAAGATTTTAAATGGGGAAAGAAAGATGGTTTGTGGCAGCCTATTAATACTCCTTTGGGCGAAGGTATGGTAGATTTTAATAGATATTTCTCTTTACTTAAAAAATATAAAATCAATGTGCCCATTTCATTACATTTAGAATATGATCTTGGTGGAGCGGAGCATGGTGCAACGAAAATTACAATGGATAAAAAAGAAGTGTTTGCCAAGATGAAAAAGGATTTGACCTTTTTACAAGAAGCATGGAAAAAAGCCGAATAATATAAATTTTCAGATTAAAAATAATGACCAAAATAGCTAAAGCAACAAAAGATAAATTAAGAAAGGTGAGTACGGCGACCGTTGCAACCTGTTTATTTAAAAAAGGACTGAAAAATCAGTTCATACAACATGTAAAGCCATTAAAATTAGGAAGACCTACTATGGTTGGGGAGGCATATACCTTGCGTTACATACCGGCTCGCGAAGATTTAAATCCTATCACTGTATTTAGGGATCCAAAGCATTTACAGAGAGTAGCGGTAGAAGAGTGCCCAGAAGGAGCTGTTATGGTTATAGATAGCAGGCAAAATGCAAGAGCGGCATCTGCTGGATCAATTTTGGTGACTAGACTTATGGTGAGAAATGCAGAAGGAATTGTTACTGATGGTGGATTTAGGGATTCTGCAGAAATTGCAGACTTAAATTTTTCATCCTATCATAATAGACCTACGGCACCTACCAATTTAACCTTGCATCAAGCAATTGCTATCAACGACCCAATAGGTTGTGGAGATGTAGCTGTTTTTCCTGGTGATATTATTCTCGGCGATGATGATGGTGTAATGGTAATACCAGCGCATCTTGCCGATGAGGTTGCAGATGAATGTATACAAATGACAATGTATGAGGAGTTTGTAATAGAGCAAGTTCAAGGAGGTAGGGCAGTAATAGGTCTGTACCCTATGGTAGATGAGAGTATAAAGGCGGAGTTTGAAAAGTGGAAGTCAGAAAGAAACTAATATTTTTGATATTATAAAGAAAGGTGGACAATTCTTTAAAGAATTGTCCACCTTTCTTATTTTTAGAATATATCGAAACGATATTATTCTCCACCTCTGGCAGGGTAATCATTTTTGTTGACATAGTCAATTGCGTTCAAAATATCGTCCCAATGTGGTCTAGCAAATGGCATTGTTTGAATGGCACTTGCATATAATGTGTTGTCAGGGCGAATTAAAAATAATCCAGGTTCTGAAAATTCATCCGGTTCTTTGTCCGATGTTTTTTTAGAAACATATAATCCCCATTCTCTAGCAGTCTCAATTGGTAAATTATAACCAACAGGTAGTTCAGGTATATTCCATTCTTTGCCTGCTTTTTTTGCTCGTTCTTCACTGTCACTACTGATAGCTATTAAGTGAACACCTCTGTCGCTAAAATCTTTTAGTCTTGTGGCAAGATCTTCTAGGTAATTTTTACAGACAGGACAGTGCAGTCCTCTATAGAAAACGACCATGGTAAAAGATGTACTAGCTTGGTCATATAAGCTCCATTGAGCATCGTTAATTAAAGATATTTTTAAATCAGGTACTTCTGATGTGGGTTTTATCATTGTAATAGTATTTTATAATTAATATTCCATAAAGGTATGTGAGCCATGTTTTATTGGTTTGTTGTATACCTTTTAGTATTAGTGCAATACATGATTAGAATAAGTTTCTATTTATTTTTAGCTAACCATTGTTCGTATTTTGCATACTGAGCACTAGACAAAATACTTTCCATCTGTCGTGTTTGCTCACTTTCAATACTACCTAACATTTCTCCACTAGCAGTGTTGGCCTGTTTGCTTTTAAAACGATTCATTTCAGAAGTAAAAGTGCTAATTTGGTCTTTACTCATTTCTAATTTTGTGAACATAGTAGCGTAAGCATCATCTAAATTTTTTGAAGTATTTTGAATACCGGCATTTTCCGTGGTGTCAGTTGATCCGTTAGTTAATTTATTTTCTACAGTTGACTTTTCTGAAGTATTCACTAAGTTTTTTTTAATGCTTGAGCATGAGGTCAAAATGGCTATTAAGGCTAACGTAACTATGATTCTATTTTTCATGATTTTCATATTTTAAAATTCCCAAGAAAATTATGGCTTTAAATAAATTTCAATAGTCGCTATCACATTTAAAATTGACTCTTAGAACATAAGGATCGTTGTTTATTATAATATTGGAAGAAATCTAATGACTACTATTTTTTTGTAAGAAAAATAATACTGTTTAGCACATGTAATTGATTTAAAGTTGCTACCTTAATGATTGTTTTAAGCAATTCAATAGTACTTCTATATGTATAATCTTGTTTATAAGTCAATTGCCAATAGCCTAACACCTGCTCAGATTGATGAAATTCTAATAGAATCAAGAGATTTTAATGGCAAAAACGATATTACAGGATGTCTTATTTATCATGAAGGTTTTTTTGTGCAATACTTAGAAGGCGATGCTGAAATAGTTTTGGCATTATTTGAAAAGATAAGAGTAGATAAGCGTCATTATGAAGTTGTTCTTTTATCTCATGGCAATATTTACTCTAGGGAATTTGATACTTGGAGTATGGCTTATTTGTCCAATCAATTATCTAATGAAGCTTTTAAGTACATTAAATTAATGGTGAGTCCAGAAGAGGAGATACCTAATATGTCTGTAGTTCCTAATCCTACTTCAAAAAAATTCTGGCTTGCTGCAAAAACCGTATTAAACAAGATAGGACATAATAATTTCAATTAAGAGGTGTTTTGCGAAGCGTTAACCAATAAGATTATAAAAGCACTATTGTTTTGAGTAATCTAAACTCTTGTCAGAAGAGAATTTAGAATTATGTACAATTAAAATTAGCCTTAGTAAATTATGGGCAAACCTTTTAGAATATTCATTTATATCTTTTAAATCTTCAATTCTTTTCAAATCTTCATATCGCTTATAAAATTCCGTAGCGCATTTATCGGTTTTAAATTCAATTTTGTGTAGGGTTTCTGTAAGTATATGATAAACCTTTAAGGCTTTCCCTTTGGTATAATAATCAAGCTGATATCGCTGTAGTTCTAATGAAAGTTCTTTGCAGTTTTTAAATGCCATAAGTTATGGAGTAAGTAAAAAGTAATTGAATATCAATAGATTGTCATTTTAATTATAAATGTAGGTATTTTACTACAAATATTTAAATTATTAAGCTAAAAATTATCAGTAAAATGGTTTTGGGTCATGATTCAATTTTATTGGAAGAAAATTATGTAACATATGGTATTAGCTTTGAAGTGTATACGCTAAGATTGACCAACATGACAGAATTGAAAATATACATTGCAGATGATGATTTTGATGATCGCGATTTTTTTATGGAAGCTTTAAAGAACATCCCTTTAAAAACGGAAGTATCTCAATTTGATAATGGCGTTGATTTAATGGATAAGTTGTTTTCTGATGTCAATTTACCCCATGTTATTTTTTTAGATTTATATATGCCGATTATGGATGGATTTGAATGTCTTATGGATATAAGAAATTTCAAAAAATTCAATAACATTTATATCATAGCATATTCATCAATATATAGAGATAGAGAAGTAAACCAACTTAAACAAGATGGTGCCAATCAGTTTTTAAAAAAATCATCCTCTTTTAAAGAATTAAAGGAGTTGTTGCTAAAATCATTAAAATCAGTACCTATCAATAATAGCGAAGTCTTGCCCAAAGAAGAGTTTATCGTGTTAACTTAATTAAAATCGCTGTTCTTCTCTTAACAAAAATATTATTTAAGCATACTTTTCATTAATTTACATATCAAAATATAATCCATGAAAAATATTCTTAGAACTCTTATAGTAGTAACATTAATGATTATTAGTGGAGCTCAAGTTAATGCTCAGAAAAAACTAGGCCAAGAAACTGTAGCGGATTTACAGAAAACCCCTAAATATGGTTTTATACTTACTACGGAAAGGCATTTTAAGGGAGTATTAAATATGTATGACCTTTTGATTGAAAATGGTGTTGAAATTGAGGAATATGAAATCGTAGTCAAAGGAAAGGTGGTTACACAATTGGTCAGAGATTCAGAGTTAGAAAAGTTCTTTCAAAAGTATAAGGGAAAAGTAAAAGTAAGTGTTTGTAGTGTTGCTATGAAAAAATTAGGTGTGGCAGAAGAAACACTTTTTGATGGTCTTGATGTTACCCCGACTGCATCGGTTCGCATGTTGCAACTACAAGCCAATGGTTATAATACGTTGACGTATTAAAAAAGTATGACGGCAACTACATTGTTTATTTCAACAAGCTAGTGTCAATCAACTAAGATTCTCCATTAAGATATTATGGTAATTAGATATCAATAGCCGCTAAACAGAGTTTAAGCGGCTTTTTTTATAATGGCTCTTTCATTAAACAATTTCTATATTTGTTGGTCGAAAACTCAAAGCTAAATCTTAACATTTAACACCTAGAATGAAAGTCTGTATTGCCGAAAAACCATCTGTGGCACGTGAAATTGCATCTGTTCTTGGTGCAAGTGCCAAACATGACGGGTACTACGAAGGCAATGGTTATGCAGTTACCTATACTTTTGGACATCTCTGTACATTAAAGGAGCCAAACGATTACAAACCACATTGGAAAAGTTGGGATTTGAATAATCTTCCAATGCTACCAGATCATTTTGGAACAAAAGTTTCCGGAGATTCGGGCATCAAAAAACAGTTTAAGATTATAAAGCAATTATTTGACAAGGCAGATGTTGTAATCAATTGTGGGGATGCTGGTCAGGAAGGAGAATTGATACAACGTTGGGTATTAAACGAGGCAAATTATAAAGGTAAGGTAGAGCGACTTTGGATTTCTTCGCTTACTACCGAGGCTATAAAAGAAGGTTTTAAGAATTTAAAACCTTCTACAGATTATGACAATTTATATTATGCAGGTTTTTCGAGAGCCATAGGCGATTGGCTCTTAGGTATGAATGCCACGCGTTTATATACCTTAAAACATGGTGGTTACAAGCAAGTGTTATCTGTAGGGCGAGTACAAACCCCCACTTTGGCAATGTTGGTACATAGGTTTAAAGAAATAGAAAATTTTAAGCCACAGCCTTACTGGGAGTTACAAACTTTATATCGAGATACTTTATTTAGCTACGAAGAAGGTCGTTTTCTAAAGGTAGAGGATGGCGAGAAATTGGCAAATATTGTAAAAGAACACGATTTTGAAATTGTTTCAACCACTAAAAAAGCCGGTAATGAATATGCGCCCAAGCTTTTTGATTTAACGGGATTGCAAGTATATTGTAATACTAAATTTGGTTTTAGCGCAGATGAAACTTTAAAAATCGTACAGAGGTTATATGAGCAAAAAGTAGTTACGTACCCAAGGGTAGATACCACATTTTTACCTAATGATGTATATCCAAAAGTTCCGGGAATACTTAAAAACCTTTCAAATTACGATACGCTAACGAAACCTCTTAATGGTAAAAAATTAAAGAAAACCAAAAAGGTTTTTGATGATAGTAAGGTTACGGATCACCATGCTATTATACCAACAGGTCAACAAATGAACTTGCAATACAATCAGCAGCAGGTTTATGATATCATCGTCCGTCGTTTTATTGCCGTATTCTATCCAGATTGTAAAGTTTTCAATACTACCGTAATCGGTAAAGCGGAAAAAGTACAGTTTAAAACCACCGGTAAAGAAATAGTAGAAAAAGGATGGCGTGTAGTTTTTGAAACACCAAATAGTACTGCTAAAGAATCAGGAATATTACCCACATTTAAAAAGGGGGAAAAAGGACCTCATGAACCTTCTTTTCTTGAAAAGCAGTCAAAACCACCAAAGCAATATACAGAAGCATCCCTCTTACGAGCCATGGAAACAGCAGGGAAAAAGGTTGAAGATGAAGAGCTACGTGAGTTAATGAAGGAAAACGGTATCGGTAGACCTTCTACCCGTGCCAATATCATAGAAACCCTATTCCGTAGAAAATATATAAAAAGGAATAAAAAGCAAGTTATACCAACTGTTACCGGTATTCAGTTAATTGATACCATACAAAATGAGATGTTGAAATCTGCCGAGCTTACAGGTAAATGGGAAAAGCAGCTAAAAGATATTGAAAAAGGTACTTTCAATGCGGGTAGTTTCATAAAACAAATGAAGCAAATGGTAGATCAGCTGGTTTACGAGGTACGCAGTGAAACTAGAAAGGCAAATATATCTTCTGTAAATAATAAACCGGCAGCTGCGAATTCTAAAAAGAAAGCGGTTAAAAAATCGACTGCATTAACTTCTGAGGTTTGCCCTAAATGCAAAACGGGAAGTATACGTAAAGGAAAAACGGCCTATGGCTGTTCTGAGTTTAAAAAGACGTGCGATTTCGTAATACCGTTTAAGTTTGAAGGTAAGGCCATATCGGAAAAACAATATATTAGGCTGTTTCAAAAAGGATCAACGGTAAATTTAAAAGGCTTTAAAGTTGATGGAACTTCAGTAGAAGGCTTGGTTAGGTTCGATGAAAATTTTAAGTTGAAATTAGAGCCGAAGAAAGCAAAGATTCAAGCAAAATCCGCTAGCGAAGAAAATAGGTGTCCTAAATGTAATAAAGGCACTATAGTCAAAGGAAAAACTGCATATGGGTGTAGTGAGTACAAAGCAGGTTGTGATTTTAGGTTTAGCTTTGAAACTATTCGAGAAAAAGCAAATGGTAAGCCTTTGACCAAGGATTTGGTTTATGGGATATTTAGAGAGAATTGGATATAAAAAACACTTCTATTTAGGAAGCCTTTTATTCTAGTTGTTGAGACTTAACTCTGACCGGTAAACTTCGAGTTATTGTTTCAAGAACAGTTTGATGCTAAAAAAATAATTCATTATAAGTAAATTATACTTTTTTCCAAAAAAAGCTTCTCGTTGTATGGAGTAGCATTTTGGGTCTTATTTAAGGTGAAAATATCAAATACTTAAGGATAAAGAAATATTGCTGATTTTAATTATTTTTGGTCAAAGATTCTGTTAGGTTAAAAGTGTTTTAGAAATTTACAGCACTTACATTTTTAAATGTTCAATAGAGGTTTTATTAATTTTATTATCCAGTAAATCTTTCAAAGAAACTTATAAGTTGTATTGGATGCCGGTTTTAAAATAATATCTGTTATTTATTATGAATTAAGTTTCAAGTAACATAATTCAATAATGGCCGCCGTTGCCGTTGTAATTGATGGTGTTAGAGTTATAATAAAATTTTTACATTTATTTATAATCAGTTTTTGAGAAAAAATCACAAAAATATAAAAAGTTTCAATTAGGTTACTATGTAAAATAATATGTTTGAAATGAAGTGTTTATATGGTTAAATAAGTATTTATTATTTTAAGTTTTAAATAAATCCTATGTTTGACAATAAATTTAGGTTTTATAATTAATTTCAAAGCATAATTAGATAATATAACATGAAATTCACAATTTTCATTATCATTTTTTCTTTTTCTTTATTTTTTACAAATAAAGATTCTCATCGTAGAGTAATTTCCGACAGTGAATATAATTATACTTTTTATACCTTATCTAAGGAGGTGAAATCTAAAAAATTAACAAAATACTATTACTGGTATAAATCTGGTGAGATACATATATCACAAGGGGCGAGTTCTGGAAATATACTTCATGGCGAATATATTAAGAGCTATAAAAGTAATAATCTAGCAGAAAAAGGTGTTTTTAAAAATGGTTTAAGAGATAATACATGGAACAAATGGTATGAAAGCGGACAACTTTATGAAATATGCAACTGGGTAAGAGGTCATAAATCTGGAAGTTATGCGCAATTTTCTGAGGGCGGAAAATTATTGATTAAAGGGAAATATAAGCAACATAATAAACATGGAATGTGGGTGAATTTTACGGAAAGCGATACACTTTATTACAAAAATGGAAAACAGGTTGAAAGACCTGAGAAATTTAAAATAAAATCGGTTGCGGAAAAGACTAGTACATTTTTTAAAAATCTTTTTAGTAAAAAAGAAAAAGTAGATGTAGAAAAAAATGTTTTAGAAAATAAAAAATCTAAAGCAAAGCGTTTAAAAATAAAAAAAAATAAAAAAACTCAAAAAAAAGTTAAAGAGCAGCCTGTTAAATATAACAATAAGAATTAGGGATGATAAAAGCAGGTTCCCTACTTTATGCGGTATATGTTTGCTTGTTGATTTCTCTATTGACTGGGGCTCTTATATTTGTTTTTAGTTTAAATTTAAATATTTCCGCAAAACAAAATGTGCAATCGGAACTTATAGATCTTTGTGATTCTTGTTTAGACTACTACCTCGCAAATTCTCAAAATTTTATGGACTATAAATCAGATAAATTAAATCTATTTGATAATGGTCAAATATGTGAATTTGGGAAATCATCGTGGGGATTCTATACAGGTCTATTTGTAAAAGCTTATTTTAAAAACGACACTATCCAAAAAAATTCCTTAGTTGGTAAAAAACAGGGTAAAGAAAAGTTGGCTTTATATCTTAGTGATTGGCAGAAAGTGTTTAAGGTGTCAGGTTCGACTTTTATTAAAGGCGATATGAATTTGCCAAGTGCCGGTTTTAAAATTGTTAATATTTTAGGTAATAATCAGCTAAATAAGCCTGTTGTTTCAGGTGAGATCTACAGGTCAAATCAATTGTTGCCAGAAATTTTAGTACCCAATCTTTCAGAATTATATTCTAATGGGAGAAAGTTTACGCTAAATGAATTCAGTAGAAAATCTACGATATTTAATGGTTTCATGAATAAAACTTTAGTAATTAACCTTGGTAAAGGTGAACAATTGGACAACATAACTTTAAAAGGAAATATTTTTATAAGTTCTGCAGATACCTTATATATAAATAATTCAACAAGATTAGAGGAAGTAATTATAAAAGCTCCTAAGATTGTTATTGAAGAAGGTTTTGTAGGGAGAGCACAGTTTTTTGCGGATAGTGAAATTTTTGTAAATAAAAATGTAATTTTAAATTATCCCTCCAGTATAGCTATATTATCTAATTCTAATATATTTAATAAGAAAATTACAGTTCTAAAGGGAAGTAGTGTTTTTGGTGGAGTAATTGTCGAATCCTCAACTTTTGACGAAAAGGAGGGTAGCCAAATTATTATAAATGAAGGTGCTTTTATTATGGGTAGTTTATTCTGTAATGGAAAATTACAATTAAAAGGGGAGGTTTTAGGTACTGTTCATGCTCATAAATTGATATTAGAGACGAAAAGTGGTGTGTATGATGATATTTTGTTAAATGCCAAAATAGATGCGGTAGGTTTGCCTAAGGGATTTATTAATTTACCTTTATTTAAGAAACTAGATGACCAAATATATGGAATTGTCAAAACCCTGTAAAAAATACTATTTCAATGCAAGTTCACTTTTAGAGTCAGTTATTGCAGTTTCTATAATAGCAGTTTGTTTGTTAGTTGCTCTTAAAATTTATATAATTATTTTAGATTCAAGGTCTTCGGTAAATAATTTAAAACAAAATTATAAAGTTGAGAAGTTGTTTGCTGAAATGAAATTGAATCCGCAGTTTGAGTCAGAAGTATATGATTTCAAAACGTTTAAAATAAGAAAAATAGTATCTAATGATGAACGTATAGAGAAGTTGAAAAAAATAAGTTATTCTGTAGAAAAGAAAAGAGATACGGTAGTTTATACTTTTTATTTATTGTCCAATGAAAAATAAATTAAGTGCCTTTACAATTTTGGAAATGTTAATAAATATTGCAATAATGTCTATAATCATAGGTATGGTCTATTATATTTATTCATCATTTTCTAAACAAATTGTTTTTTATCAGGATGATATACAGGAAGAATATATTTTAACAAGTTTTTGTCTGCGTTTGAAAAGAGATTTTTATAATGCTGAGAAAATTAAAGGTTCCATAAATTCTTTAGAATTGAGATCATACAATAATAATATAATTAATTATGAAGTTGGAGGTGAGTTTTTATATAGAATACAGGAAAATGATGTTGATAGCCTAAAAATAAGTAAACTAGAAGTTTCCATATTGGTTAATCCGATGACCAAAGAAGATTTAGTGCAAAAAGCTGAAATAATTGCATTTCTTTTTGGTGAAAGAATAAATTTTACAGTGATGAAGAAATATCCTGGAATATTTGAAATTCCTACGGTCTATGGGTATTGATATAAGCAAAATAAATATTGATAAGCCAGCTAAGAAAAGTGCACCAGGCAGCTTCGCGTTTATGAATTTGAACAAGGAGTTAAGTTTTTCAAAGGGAATCGGCTCAAAAGAGCGTGAGGCTTTATACAAAGATCTTTATACATTATTGAACGCTGGGGTTGATTTTAAAAGCGCTCTGGATATTCTAGCTAATCAACAAAAAAAGAAAAATATTGTAATTTTAATTCTTAGTATCAAGCAGCAGGTTATAAATGGTCGTACGTTTCATGAAGCACTAAAAGAAACAGGAAATTTTTCGGCTTATGAATATTTTAGTATTAAAATAGGAGAGGAAACTAAAAAATTACCATTGGTATTATTGGAGTTGCACAAGTTTTTTAAAAGAAAGATTAAGCTAAGAAAGCAAATTGTGTCAATGATAACATACCCGGCATTCGTTCTTGTTCTTACAATTGCAGTACTGTATTTTATGCTAACATACGTTGTTCCGATGTTTAAATCCGTATTCAATCAATTTGATGCAGATTTACCAGTTTTAACTAGAAACATAATTGTCCTGTCAGAAAAGTTTCCGACAATTCTCGCAATTACTTTTGTATGCGTTTTGGTGTTAATTGTCTTGGTTAGATTATATGGACAGAATGAAAAATTTCGATTTTATAAATCAAAATTTATATTGAAAATTCCTTATGTTGGAAGATTAACCAAATTGATTTATTTGGCTAGGTTCTGTCAGTTTTTGGACCTGCTATTAACTTCAAAGACTCCTTTAACTAATTCATTAGAAATGGTTAAAAAGATGATTGGTTTTTACCCCATAGAAATTTCAATAGAACCTATTAAAAATGATATTATTAAAGGGTCTTCATTTTCTACAGCAATGGCAAAACATTCTATTTATGAATATAAGCTAGTATCAATGATAAAAGTTGCTGAAGAAATCAATGAACTTGATACAATGTTCTCTAGATTGGCAGATGAGTATGATGAGGAGGTAGAGCATAGAACCAAAATGATAGGAGTTGTATTAGAACCTTTAATAATTATATTTATTGGATTAATTGTAGGTGTAATAATGGTAGCGATGTATGCCCCTATGTTCGATTTAAGTAAAATAATTAATGGAGGTTAAGAATTATTAGGAAAAAAGTTTAGTTTTACTAGGATAATATTTACAAATGAATTTAACAATTAAGTACTTTAGACAAAAAAATAAAAAAGGAAAATATTCTTTAGATGCTTATTCAATGACTGAGATCTTAATTGTATTGTGTATAATTGGGATATTGTTACTAATGGTTCTGCCAAGTCAAACTTCGGTAATTTCACAGGCAAAATCAATTGAAGCACAAAGTATGCTAAATCATCTTTATGGATTGCAGAAAAATCATTTCTATAGATATTCAAGATATTCTTCTGATTTTGAGGAAATAGGTTTTGAACCCGCACTAACAATCGATGATGGTGGTCAAGCGGTATATAAAATTGAAATTATCGAGGCTTCTACTAATTCTTTTAAGGCAACCGCTACTTCATTGTCAGATTTTGATGATGATGGTAGTTATAATACTTGGGAGATTGACAATAAAAAAGCACTAAGAGAAACCGTTAAAGATTAATTTAATGAAAATTTTTATTGAGGCAATTCTTATAGTTTTGCTTCTTCTAGTGTTTTTTCAGGATTTAAAATTTAGAGCAATTCATATTGTACTTCCTATTTTAATTGCCATTCTTGGCATAGTGATTCTTTTTGCCAGACCCTATCCTTTTATTGTAATTTTATACAATTCCATTTTTTTAGTAATTACTTTAGGTGGGCTTTATTTATATCTTTTAATAAAACAAAGAAAACCAGTAAATCCATTTAAATCGATAGGGCTGGGTGATATTCTTTTTTTTTTTGCAGTAGTTCCTTACTTATCAAATACTAACTATATTTTATTCTTTATTTCTGGAATGTTATTTTCTATTGTTTCTTTTTTAATTATGAAAATTGTAAGTAAAACTAATTTGGTTCCACTGGCTGGGTTATTGGCATTATATATGGTTTTCTTAAGATTCATTTCTTATTTTACGGTCTTTGATTTTTATGAGAATTTTTTTATTTAAAATAACAAATGATTAAGGAAATAACGCTAACCATAAAAAACCAACAAATCATTAATTCGGATTTGGCTCATAATTATGGTATCGTTCCTAGAGAGGTAAGTGAAAGCTGTATTGATTTTTTCGTTGACGAAACAAAATTATTTGACTCCTTAACAAATGAACTAGAGTTAATTTTAGGGAAAAAGGTAGAGTTAGTATCAACGCCATCAGATATAGTTCAAAAAGCTTTGACAAAATTTTATAGAAGAAACAAGGAGTCAGCTTCTGATATTAGTGAGCGCAAGAATTTAGAACTTTCTTCACAGGATTTTTTAGAGGATTTAATTTTTGAGGCGAAGGCAATTGGTAGTAGCGATATTCATTTTGAAGTTTTCAAGACTGATGCACGAATACGCTTCAGAATTGATGGTAAGTTAATCGAGAAATACCAAATTGAGAAAAAAATATATCTTGAATTGGTGAATAAAATCAAGATTAAATCTAACCTTGATATTACCGAGAAAAGACTTCCTCAAGACGGCAGAATTAATTATGATGATTTTGATATAAGGGTTTCGATACTTCCGACATTACATGGTGAAAAGATTGTGATGCGTATTTTAGGAAGGGATACTGAGCATTTAAGTATTGATAAACTTGGAATGAATGAAGAAGAGAAAGAACTATATCTAGAGGCTCTTAAATCTTCTAAAGGTATAATTCTTATTAGTGGGCCTACTGGCTCTGGGAAAACTACAACTTTGTATGCAAGCTTAAAATTACTTAATCAGATTAATACAAATATTGTTACTGTTGAAGATCCTATTGAATATACATTAAAAGGTATTAATCAAGTACAACTTAGGGAGGATATAGGATTAACATTTACCAGTGCCTTAAGAACATTTCTAAGGCAAGATCCAGATATTATTATGTTAGGAGAGATTAGGGATGGTGCTACTGCAGAAATGGCTATTAGAGCTAGTTTAACAGGACATTTAGTGTTATCTACCATACATACCAATTCTGCATTAGGTACTATATCTAGGCTTGTAGATATGGGTGTGCCACCTTTTTTAATTGCAGAAACCCTAAAGATTTCAGTAGCGCAGCGTTTACTACGTAAATTATGTGAAAACTGTAAAACAGCGAGTGAAAAATTAGAAAGGGATTATTTCAATGAGGCATTTAAGAAAATCAAAAAAAATTGGGTACCTAACGGTTGTGAAGATTGCCACTACACTGGTTATTATGGACGTACAGCAATATACGAGGTTATACCAATTGACATCTCTCTCGCACAAGAAATTAAGAAAGAAACTTCCAATTTAGAATACGTAGTGGTTAAATCAGGTCATTCAAGGCTTTCGGATAAAGCCATTAAATTAGTTGAAAACGGAATAACCTCAATTGAAGAGGCTTATTCCATTATAATTGAAGCCCAATAATGAAAAATTTATTAGTAGTAATTTGTATAATGTTCGTGGGCATATCATATTCCCAAACTGATGTAGAAACATTAGAAGACCTTTTTGATAGGATTGCAAGAGACAGGCAAGGCTTGGACGAACTAACGGAATTGGATGTCTCGGGTTTAACTTTATTTGAAATATTGACATCTTTGGCTGAAGAACATAAACTAAATGTGAGTGCTGATCCTGGCTTAACAGAAATGGTAATTAGTAATTTTTTTGATGTTAAAGTAAGAGATGTCTATATATTCTTAGTTAAAAAGTATAGCTTGGAAGTAGAATATATGAACGATATAATCATTTTTAAGCGGCGAGAAATAATAAAAGAATTACCAAGAGAGAAACCAAAAAAACCTATTGATATAACTTTTAATCAGGCAAACGATTTTTTGTCTGTTAAACTGAAAAATGATTCTTTGCCTTTGGTGGCAGAACGTATAACAGAATTGTCAAATAAAAATATTGTATTGGCTCCCGATGTAAAATCTATGAAAGTCTCTGCATATATAATTAATAGACCTTTTGAACAGGTAATAGATATGATAGCGCGTTCAAATCAATTGGTTGTCTCAATAGATGATAACGGTTTCTATTTTTTGTCTAAGGATGTTACTGAAATAGCTTCAAATAATAAAGTTAGACAAGCTGTTAATAATAGAAGGGGGTCATCTAGAAATAATCAGAATAATAATGTTTCTGGTGAGATAAGTATTAAGGTAGGGGAGTTTGGCTTTTTAGAAATGCAAGCTAACGACATTGATGCGACCAGCCTAATTGCACAGGCAGCAGATGCTTTAAGTATTAATTATGTTTTTTATGACAAGCCAGATGAAGTATTGACAACATTGTCTTCTGATAGAATGACTTTTGATGAACTTTTAGAACATGTTTTTAAGGGGACTAGGTTCACATTTAAAAAATTAGATGATTTATATCTTGTAGGTCTCCAGACGACTGAAGGGCTTAGAGCTACAGAGTTAATTCAGTTAGAAAACAGAACTATCGAAAGTGTTATGAATACCCTTCCTAAGGCATTTGTACAAGATGTTGAAATGCAAGAATTTGTTGAGCTCAATGGTATATTGGTTTCTGGTTCTAGACCCATCCTCGAGGAATTAAAAGGAGTTATAAGAAAATTGGATAAGGTAGTGCCATTAGTAGAAATAGAAGTTTTAATAGTCCAGTATCAAAAGGGTTACGATATTCAGACAGGAATACAAGGTATTTTAAGCGATAGTGGAAAAGACGTAAGAACAGAGGGGGTTCTTTTTCCAACGGCCGATGCTACGGTAAATTCTACTTCATTAAATAAATTGATTGATGCTTTTAATGGCCTAGGGGTTATTAATATCGGTAAAGTGGCAGAGAATTTTTATGCTAACCTAAGCGCTCTTGAAAACAATTCCATTATTCAACTAAAATCTACGCCAAAAATAGCTACGCTAAGTGGTCATAAAGCAAGTGTTTCTATAGGTGAGACTAGTTATTACTTTGAACAAACCAATAGGTTGATAAATTCAGGAATTAATGATAATATTCTACAATCTGGACAATGGAAACCTACTGAAGCAAATTTAAGCGTAGATATATTGCCGTATGTTTCTAAAGATGAGCATATTACTTTGAGTATTGTTGTAGAGAAAAGTGCGTTTTTAGGCAGGGCCGGAGAAAACGCCCCACCTGGGAAATCAACACAAAAATTTGAATCTTTAATTAGGGTAAGAAATAATGAAATGATTCTGTTAGGGGGGTTGGATGAACTTGAAAAGGAAAATTCTGGAACCGGAACACCATTGTTGTCAAGAATACCAGTTCTAAAATGGTTGTTCAGTAGCAAGACTAAAAGAAGGGAGAAATCAAAACTTCATGTTTTTATTAAACCAACAGTTGTTTACTAAATGATTATTAAATTCATAAATAAATTTTTAAAGCAGCGTAATTTTCTATGTATAGAATTACGTTTAAAAGAAGATGGAAAAGAATATCAGGTCATTGAAGTGGAGAAATTTGACAATACACTTAGTATAAATTCTTCTAGAACTTTTAACGACATTGAAAGCCTTGTCCAAAACGTTCCTAAAAACTTGCCTTTGCTATTATCAATAACTGGCAATGGTATTGTTACGAAAAAGGTGAATAATTCAACCAACTACAGGAATAAATTATTATTTAACGCAAATGCAGAAGATTTTTATTGGTATGAGATGCATCAAGAAGAATACATTTATGCTTCGGTAATTCGTAAATCTATTTTAGATGAAGAAATGCGTGAGCTTCAGAAATATCAAATTTATATCGTCGATATTAGCATAGGTCCATTGGTAGTTTCGGCAATAAAGCCACTGTTACCGAAAATAAATTACATCCAAACACAAAACTTTAGGGTAGACTTCATAGGAGAGAATATAGAAGCTGTAAATAACTCTACGAATATGGATGATGAATTAGTTTATGATATTGATAGTGAACGAATAGATTTTACAAATATTGTTCCGTTCGCCAACTTGGTAAACTATATCTATCCAAATTCAAAAATAAGTGCAGAAAATGATTTTCTTAAAATCAATAGAGAAGAATTTAAGTATAAAAAAAGTTTTAATACATTGGGAATGTTAGCGCTACCAACATTCTTATTGTTGTTGTTGGCAAGTTATCTTTTATTGGGTTATTATCAAGAAAAATATATTGCATTACAAGTAAAAATTGAAGAGGAAAGTATTGTTTATGATAAATTAAAATTATTAGAGACGGACAGAAGTAATAAGGAGGCAATGTTGAAAGAATCTGGACTCAATAATAGTACTTTTCTGAGCTTTTACGTTTCAAAAATAACAAGTCAAATACCCGCGGAAATAAGTTTGATTGAGTTAAGCGTTTTTTCACCCGTTGAAAAAATTAAATCTGATCAGAGAATTATTTTTGACAACGATAGTATAAGTATTGAAGGTGAGACAACTTCAAATGATGACTTTGCAGATTGGATTAAGATAATTAAAACTTATCATTGGGTAGAAAATTTGGAAATTATTGACTTTCGTAAAGAGGGAAGAGCAAGTGTTTTTTTAATTAAAATAAAACTTAAGAAAAATGTTTGAGAACATCTCATTTAAGAAAAAGTTTATAATCTTGGTACTATTATTATTTATACTTGGGTTTACGGCTTATAAAAGATCTTTTGCATTAACCTCAGATGCTTATCAAACTTTTAATGCCGCAAAATTAAAATTGTCACAAGTAAGTAATTCTCAAGGAAAGATAGCTGTTGTGAAATCAGAGGTCGCTTATCTTGATAATTTAATAGGCAAAGAAGCAGCAAGCGCTGATATTGTTCAGCAAGAAATGTTAAATACGTTTAATCTAATTGGAACTAAATCTGAGTTGATAGAATTAGAAGAAGTGCATATGGCAAAGAATGATTATTTCAATATTTACACCAACCGTTTATTGTTATCTGGTAATTTTAATGAATTATTGGCTGCAACCTATTATTACGAGAAAGATTTTGATTTTTCCAGACTGGTTGGTCTTAGATTTTATATAGAAAAAGAACCAAGAACACGTAGAAAAATTCTAAACGAACAGTTAATATTTCAGAATTATGAAAAAATTAAATAGAATAATTGTCACATTCATCATGCTTATATGTGGGGCTTGTGATGATGTTTTAGAGGAGGATATTACTGGAGATATAGTTAAAATTGTAACTCCATTAGACGGGGCTGTATTGGAAGGTAATATAGCTCAGTTTCGTTGGGATGAGTTGGAAGGGGCTAAAGAGTATAGGTTGCAAATAATGAAAAATGAAAATTTTGTTATTACCGATACCTTGGTAATAGATAATGTTTTTAATTATCAAATAAATTCAGGAAAGTATTTATGGAGGATTAGAGGTGAGAATTTTGGTTATAATTCTATTTATACTTTTGATACCTCATTCACAATGGTTGCATCTTTAGATTTGGCAGACCAGACAATTAGTTTAAAGTCACCGGTTGATAACCTATATTATAACGGAGGTAGCTTAAATCTTTCTTGGGAGCCTGTTGAAACTGCTGAGTTCTATCAAATTGAATTATTAAAGGTGGAAGGCGAAATGGAAACTTCCATATTTGTAAGTGAAAATATAGCTGAATTTTCATTCGCCCTTCCTGATAATATAATCACAGATGACGCCAATTATGTTTGGCAGGTTAAGGCAATCAATACTACAAGCCAGTCAGAATTTTTTAGAAGAAACATTTTTTTAGATAGTCAAGTACCGGTAAAGCCGGTGTTGACAACACCTACTGAAGGTCAAGTTTTTACCGTTTCAACAGATATTAATTTTAGCTGGTCATATCAAGACGAGGGACAGGTACAGTCAGCAATTACTAGTAGCTTACAAGTTTCTACTGATGAGAATTTTACTGAAATAGTGCAAGAATCCGATAATTCTAACTTGGAATTTAGTACAAGTTTTGCATCTGCAAACACCTATTATTGGAGGGTTAAAGGAACAGATGAAGCCTTGAATAAAGGGGAGTTTTCAGTGACAGGAACCTTTACTGTGAATTAATGGATAAAAAGAAAATAAATACGGTTTTGATTATTGCCTTAACGTGTATATGGAGCGTAGTTCTCTATAAGTTTATAAATCCTTTTTTTGTGAATACCGATATCGCACACGTTATTGAAATTCCCAATGAGGCTATATTGACCCCAATTAAAAAAAAGGATACGGTGGTTTTGAATTTTCCAGAAAGAGATCCTTTTTTAGGTAAAATAAAGAAAGCGAATACGGCAAAGCCAAAATCTAGAATTAAGATTGATAAGTCTATTCCTAAGATTACTGCCCAAGTAGTGTGGCCAAAAATAGAATTCCTAGGTTATGTGAAATCTAATAGCAGTAAGAATAAGTTAGGTTTGGTAAGGGTAGATGGTAGGCTTTATAGGGTAAAAAGAAATTCTACTATATCGGGCTTAATAATTAAAGATGTAACCGATGAAACGGTAATTATAGCTAATGGTAAAAATCAAAAAATCTTCAAACGTCAGTAATTTTTTACTTTTTTTTAACATTTTTCTTTTCTATTAGAATAGTTTAAAATATATTTAGGCTCCCCTTGTAATTTCTCAGTAGACAACATGAATTTAAGAGTAAATAATATTATTACAATTATCAATTCTATACTCTTGCTTATTTTATTAGTGGTATTTTTTTTTGTTTCAGTAAAGGAAAATGAAGAAATTGTTTATGTTGATAATGTTAGGTTGTTCAATGGTTTTAAAATGACTAAAGATTTAAATCAGATTAACGGTCAAAAAATCAATCTTCAAAAGAAAAAATTGGATAGTCTTTATAATGTATATGAGATTTTAAGAAATAATAACCAAACTGATAAATTGGGTAGTTTGGAAATGCGACTTAGGGCTGAAGATGAAGAGTTAAAAGTCATGAATGAAAATTTTTCTTATGAAACGGGTCAAGCTGTTTGGAAAAGACTAAATGAATATGTTAAAGAGTATAGTGTAGCTAACAAGTATAAAATTGTTCTTGGAACACAAGGTAGTGGTAATGTTATGTATGCTGAAGATAATATAGATATTACAGATCATTTAATTAATTATTCGAATAAATACTATGAGGGGGAGCATTAACTATTATACATTAAGCGATTAAATACCAACCAACCAACCAACTAACCAATCATGCATAAAGTAATATTCGTTCCTGGATTATTATGTTCACTTTTTTCTTTAGTAGTCACTGCCCAGAACAACACCACAAATTACGGACTTAACTCAGGTTCTCAAGGAAATAATAATACCTTTTTTGGGTCAAGGTCAGGCCAAAGCACTACGTCCAATAATAATTCTTTTTTTGGATTTAACTCTGGGTTTTCTAACATTTCAGGCACTGCCAATAACTTTGTAGGAGTTAATTCTGGTAGGCAAAATATAGAAGGACGTAATAATAACTTTTTTGGGGTCAATACAGGTTTTGAGAATACTCTAGGTATAAATAATATTTACATTGGTTCAAATGCAGGTAGATATAATCAGACTGGGAATAATAATGTGTTTTTAGGTCATTCGGCAGGGCAAGGTCCTAATGATTTGTCTTCATCTAATAGAACAAGAAATACATATTTAGGTGCTATGGCTGGGCGTGATGCAACGGGGTCTAGAAATGTGTTTATAGGATTTCAGGCCGGTATGGCAGAGATTGGTAATAACAAATTGCATATTAATAACGCCGACAACAATTTGCCTTTGGTATTTGGAGACTTTTCAAGTGGTCAATTAGGTATAAATACTACTAGCCTTGTAGATGATATGGCACTGTCTATTGGAGGTAACGCTGCAGTTGATGGTAATTTAATCGCCAATGGTAAAATTGCAATTGGTACAACAAGTGATGATCCAGGGTTTGATTTAACTGTGAAAGGTAAAATTCATGTGCAGGAAATCAAGGTTGATTTACTTGGAGCAATTGCACCAGATTATGTTTTTCATGAAAATTATGAATTACTTTCTTTAGTAGAGGTAGAGGACTATATTATTAAGGAAGGTCATTTGTCAAATATACCATCTGCAGCTGAGATGGAGAAAAATGGTATTTATCTTAAGGAAATGAACCTAAAACTCCTTGAAAAAATTGAAGAGCTTACATTATATGTAATTGCTCAAGATAAATTAATAAAAAAGCAACAGGTCTCTGAGGCTAGTTTTGAAAAGCGTTTGCAATTATTAGAATCTAATTTAAATGAAGACTAATAATTAATGACTACTAAATACAAACTTTTCACGGTGAAATCAAGCGTTTCGTTCATGGTTTTTATATTATTATTTGGCGTATACAGTTGTAATACGGATGCCAAAGTGGAGAAAGCCCAGGATTCTTATAAGTTTTTTAATTTAGAACAGGGTGGTTGGAAATCTAAATCCATATCACAAAATTTTTCAAATATAACTTACACAGCCACTTTGGTACCCATTCAATATTATATCATAAAGGAGGAAGGTGCTCATAATATGCAAAAAATAGATTCCATTTATCAAAAGCATAAAATGGAGAGGATAGTTGAGATGGAATTTAGTCAAGATTTAAAAGATGACTTATTGAAGTCAAAGTATACAAATCTTGATTATGAATCATCTGTAGAGTATATGGCATTTTCAATAGAGAAAGATTTTATGGCAATTACCCAAAAGGGCGACACCCTTCAATGCTCTGGTGTTTCTTTTGAGCGAAATTTTAAGTTGGCACCTTTTAAAAGATTATTGCTTCATTTTGGTAATATTCCAGAAAATGAGCAGATACAATTGGTATATCAAGATCGGCTTTTTGGTAACGGAATGCTGAAATTCAAATTTAAAGAGACTCCACTAAAGTTATAATATTGGTTTAGAATGATACAAAAAATTAGAACAAGTAAATTTTCAAAAGTCATTGCCAGTTATTTGGCAATACAGTTAATTGTGCAAATGACACAGCCAATGAATTTATGGGCGTTGACCAGTGGGCCTTCTCAGCCGGAATTCAGTTCTTTTACACCAATAGGTACTTCTGATATGGTGAATTTATCTTCAGGAGATTTCAATTATAATATTCCAATAATGGATGTTGGCGGTTATCCATTGAATTTGTCTTATGATTCTGGTATTACTATGGATCAAGAAGCTTCATGGGTTGGTTTAGGTTGGAATTTAAATGTAGGTCAAATTAATAGACAAGTACGTGGTATACCAGATGATTTTAAAGGTGATGAATTAAAGTACGAAGAAAATTATAAAGATAATGTTACGGTAAGTGTAGAGGCTTCGGTTGATCCTCAGGTTTTTGGTTATGAAAAACCTGATAATATTAAAGAGGTTGTAGCGTCTTCGATAGGTGTTAATCTTCAATATAATAATTATACGGGTATTTCTTTTTCTCCATCTTTTGGGTTGTCTTTTAGGTTGTCTGATCAGGTTTCGGTAGGTATGAATTTTCAGACTTCTGCTACAGAAGGTGTAACTATTTCACCATCTGTAAGTGCTAGTGCATCCATGGGTAAGTTATGGGAAGGTCTAGCGGGTAACTTAAATGCTGGTGTTTCTTATAATAGCAGTCGTGGCTTGTCAAATTTCAGTCTCTCTTCGTCATTAAGTAAGAGTTATTCAGTAACTAAACAGGATAAGGACGGTGAGGACCAAACATTTGACTTTAAATCTGGGCTAGGAGGGTATGGTTTTGTTTCTTTTCAGAATAATACAATAACACCAAGAAAAAGAACTGCATTTAGAAATATAAGTGGTACGGCAGCAATTTCTGTGGGTGCATCTGTTTGGGGTTTTGATGGCGAGGCAGAAGTTTCTGCTATGGGTGCAGTTCAAAAAATAAAAGATCCTATTCGTTTTGAAAAAGCATATGGTTATGAGTTTACGGGTCATGCAACTTCAGATGATATATTAGATTATAACAGAGAGAAAGATGCACCAATAAGTAAAAGTACTTTGGTATTACCAACAGCAAATTATACCTATGATTTGTATTCTGTTAATGGTCAAGGAGTTGCTGGTATGTTTCGACCTTACAGAAGTCAAATAGGTCAAATAAATGATGAATTGGTAGAAGATGATAGCGACAGCTTTTCATTGGGAATAGAAGTTGAGGCAACCTCGTCATTTCATGCAGGTGTGAATTTAACAACGGCACCTACTTATAGTAGAACGGGAGTTTGGGATACCAATGCTCTAAAGTATTTTACTCAAGAACAGGAAAATGTTAAGCAACAAGGTGAAACTATGGATTATGAGCCTGTTTATTTTAAGTATATAGGGGAACCAAGAGTTGATAAAGATCAAGAATTATTCAATAAACTCGGTGATTATGATCCAATTGCTTTAGGTATAGAAGGGTCTCAAAAAGGTTTCGATAAACAGGCAGATAATCATTTTAGAGTTAAACGATATAGAGATAATGGAGTACCGTTTTATCCTAGTATAGATGATGCTAATCCTGCAGATGTAGCATTAGCGATGCCAAAGTTTACCAATAAATTTAAGCGAGAAAATAGAGAGGTTAGAAACCAGACTGTTCAGAAATTTTCAGCTGACGAAATTGAAAGCTTATATCCTAATAATAATAGAATTAATAAAAATGCTAATGGGCACCATACTGCTGAGATTCAGGTCTTAAAAAGCGATGGGACAAAATATGTATTTGGTGAAACTGCATATAATACTGATAAGCAAGAAGTGACTTTTACAACTAGTAGTTCTGATTTTGATTGTGGGACGGGGATTGTAAAATATGCTTTGAATGAAGCTACAAGAAGCAATAAATCGGGTTTAGATTATTTTTATAGTAAGGTTGTAACACCAAAGTATGCTCATACTTACCTTCTTTCATCTGTTTTATCTTCTGATTACGAGGATTTAACAGGAGATGGTCCTACAGACGACGATCTTGGTTCTTATACACGTTTTGAATATGATACAAAATCAGATTATAATTGGCGTATCCCATATAAGCATGGAGAAGCTTCGTTTGATGCTGGATTAAATACCCACCCTAATGATCAGAAGGGTAGTTTTATTTATGGGGAGAAAGAGTTGAAATACGTTAGAACGATTATAACTAAAACTCATGTAGCCATGTTTGATTTGTCGCCTAGAAAAGATGCTAGAGGTGCCAAAAATAGTAATGGTGTTGGAACTGAGGCAGAAATGTTCAAAATAGATGAAATACGTTTGTATTCAAAGCCCGAGGCTATTGCCGCAAATCTTTTGGATGGTAATCCAGACACAAATTTACCGGTAACGGCTATTAAAACCGCTCATTTCATCTATGATTATTCGCAAACAAAAGGGGTGGAAAATAATTTAGGAGGGGAATTAGATGGAAATGAATTAAGCAATGAAGGTGGAAAATTAACACTCAAAAAAGTATACTTTACTTATAGAGGTTCTGAAATGGGCAAATTTACACCCTATACGTTTAATTATTCAGATTTCAACCCATCGTATAATCTAAAGTCCTATGATATTTGGGGTAATTATAAGCCAAATCCGCAGCAAGGTTGTGGTACACTTGACTCTATTACAGCGCCAGAGTTTCCATTTGTCCAGCAACAAGATAGGGTTGAGCAAAATAGACGTTCGGCTGCTTGGTCTTTGGATGCTGTAGATTTACCCTCGGGTGGTAGAATTGAACTGACTTATGAAACAGATGATTATAAATATGTGCAAGACAGGGAAGCAATGCAGATGTTTAAAGTTGTGGGTGCCAGTAAATTGGGTTCTGTTGATGATGTTGGTAATAATTATCTTTATTCAAGTTTATTATCTTCTCCTTCGGGGAATGGTGTATTTCAAGATGATGCAAAATATCTATTGGTTGAGTTGCCGGAAGATCAAGCGGAGAATAATGCCGATTCCGACTGGTTTAAGTCCAAATATCTAAAAGGGCAATTAGATAAACCTATTTATTTTAGGTTTTTAATGAATATGACTTCAAAAGGGGCTAAATCAGAAGCTAGTAAAGATTATGATTATGTTACGGGTTATTTTGAAATTGATAAAGAAGCTGAGATAAACGTTTTTAAAGATTCTGAAAATATTCCTACACACGCCGCTATACCTATGAAATTTTTGCAAATGGAAGGTGGGCTATATAGTTTGACAAAACCTATGGTAAATCCTATTTCATTGGCAAGTTGGTACTTTGGTAGACAAAACCTTAATGGTTTCGTCTATGGTTTAAATAGGGATGCTGATACACAGAATATTGCTGATATTGCTAAAGAAGTTGTAAGTTCTTTTGCAGCAATGAGAGATATTTTTACTGGACCAAATGCTAAACTTAGGCAATTGAACTATAGAGTAGGTCAAAGGTTTATTCCGGAAAAATCTTGGATTCGACTGTCAACACCTAAACCTCAAAAGCTTGGTGGGGGCTCTAGAGTAAAGAAATTGGTAATGAAAGATCAGTGGTATAAAATGGTTGGAGCTCCCGAAGGTGATGCAACATTTAATAAAGAATATGGTCAAACCTATGATTATACGTTGGCAGATGGTTCCTCTAGTGGTGTAGCTACTTATGAGCCAAATATGAGTAAGGAAAACCCGTTTGTAGAGCCTTTTTATAATAGCGATAAAGGAGATCGCTTAGTTGCGCCAAAAGAGGTCAGTTATGTAGAAAAACCATTTGGCGAACAATTTTTCCCATCGTCATCGGTCACCTATAGCAGGGTAACTGTCCAAAATTTAGAGCGTAGTTCAGGTCAAGGCGAGGATGAAAATATTTACCGCCATGCAACGGGTAAAGTGGTTACAGAGCATTACACCTCAAAAGATTTTCCTACTATAGTTGATTATACAGATTTGGATAGTCCTGGGAATTATGCCACCAATCAAGGAGAGTTCCTTAAGAATATGATCAAAGGTTTATTGGGTGCGCCTGTAAATGTTAAAAATGAATTTGCCCTTTCTCAAGGTTTTGTAGTGCATACCAATGATATGAATGGTAAAATGCGAATGCAAAAGGTTTTTGGTGAGCCAGATGAAAACGAGCCAGATATCGGCGATGAAAATGAGAAGCTTTTAATTTCTTCTGTAGAATATGAGTATAGTGTAGATCAAGATGATGAAAGAAAGTTAGATAATAAGCTACCAACCTTAAATAAGAAAGGCGAAGTTAAAACTGATTTACAGATTGGAGTAGATTATGATGTGGTAACAGACTTTAGGGAGAGCTATTCAAGAGCGGAAACTAAGGGAGTTAAATTAAATGTTTTATTGATGTTTACTCCTTGGCCAACTATTGTGCCAACTGCGCCACCCTCAATATCAAAGATTGTAAACGTTTCGCATACTGCTATTACAACAAAAGTGATTCATACTACGGCTCAATTAAAGAAGAAAATAGCCACAGATTTAGGTTCCAAGGTTTCTACCATTAATGAAGCTTGGGATGCAGAAACAGGGCAAGTCTTGTTGACTAGAACAGTAAATGAGTATGATGATGAGTATTATAATTTCAATTTTCCTGCGTATTGGTCATATGAAGGTATGGCACAGGCATCTAAGAATATAGGGCTTTCCGGTACTTTAAAAAGTAATGGCGATTCATTTACTATTATTGGTGAAGATTCACCTCAAGAGTATTTCTATCCAGGCGATGAACTTTTGGTAAAAGATGATGATGGGGCCCAAAGATTATGGGTAATAGGTTTTAATGGTAATAACATTAATCTTATGGACAATAAGGCTAATACCGGTAGTGCTATAGAATTGAACGGAGTTGCAGAATTAAATGGAGTTGCAGAATTTAAAATTGTACGTTCTGGTCGCAGAAATCAACAAATGGCCAATATGGCATCAATAACATTAATGAAAAATCCTCTTAAAGATATTAATGGGGCTTACGTAAATGTTTTGGACAACACTTTTATACAAAATGCAACATCAACAGAAGCTGACAATTTAAGAATTGTAAATGCAAGTGCTGTTGAGTATGATGAGCTGTGGAATTGTCAATGTGAAGGACCCTTTAGTGTACTGCCAAAAACAGTAGACTCCTCAGAAGATATTGCAAATGTACCCGTAGAGAGTTTGGGCTTTAATCCGTATTTATATAATGTAAAAGGAGAATGGCGAGCAAAAAGGTCATTTGCGTACTTAACTGAAAGAACAGAGGTGGCTAATAATTCCTATGATAAAGTAAATACTAGAAAAGAAGGGTATTTTAAAGAATTTACGCCTTATTATAATTTAATTGGTTCAGCAGATAGCAAATCTTGGCAGAAAACTACTACCGATGCTCAAATTGATGCAGAACAGAAATGGACCTTTGCTAGCGAAGTAACACAGTACAGCCCTTTTGGTGCGGAGCTAGAAAATCGTGATGCTTTAAATAGATATTCATCTGCTCAATATGGTTATGCCTATACATTGCCAACTGCCGTAGCTTCTAATAGTAAGTATCAAGATATGGGTGTAGATAATTTTGAGGATTATGATTATAGCGTAATAAATACGTTAAATGGGCATTTTAATTTTCAAGAAACTTTAGATGCAAACCAAGCGGATAATGCTTTTATTTCAGATTCTCGTTCGCATACAGGTAGAAATAGTTTGGTAATGCGTGGTGGTGATGAAGTGTACTTAGAGCGTCAATTATTAGGAGAGCCTATAGTGGTTAATGATGCTGATGGCGATCAAATACCAGATTTAGATGATAACTGCAGGTATACCTCAAATCCAGATCAATTGGACGGTGATAATGACGGAGTAGGAGATCGATGTGATGATGATAACGATCCGGTTTTTTCCAACGTTTTTAAGAGTAGGCAAGATAATTATGAAAACTTTGGCTACTGGGGTATGTATGCTAAATTTTCAATTGTTGGTAAGGCTAATGCAAGAATTAAGTACGGTGTTGAAGTAGTAAAAGAGGGGTATAGAGGTGGACGTTACTATGTAAATGATGAACAATATGAAACAACCGACGGAAGTCGCGTATTTGAAACCGTTTTGGATGCGGCTGGTCAAAAGCAATTTTATTTCCACGCAGATGCTTATCGTATAAGAGCTACCAAAGCGGGTAATTATGTTAATGTTAGATTTTATCTCATTGATGTTAACGGGCAACCATTACAAGAGTCTATTTGTTTAGATCCAATAGGTCGTTATAATAGAAGAAAAGACTTGTCTAGAGATTCTGACTGTAATTAATTAAATAATATTCTAGTAAAAGCTTATAAAGGCAATAGTAAATTAACAAAGTTTCGAATGAAAAATATCAAATATATCATATTAACAACCCTATTTTTAATTTGGGGGCAAATGATAATTTCACAAGACGTGCCAGCGGCAGAGCGCCAAGCTTTAATGGATTTTTATAACGCTACAGATGGGGTAAATTGGCAGTTCAATGATTTTTGGGGAGATGAAAATAATGGAGTGGCAATTTGGTATGGAGTGACTGTGGAAGATGGTCACGTAACAAGATTGGAATTGAGTTATAACTTTTTGTTATCACAAACCCCAACTATGCCTGAATCATTTGGTGACCTTGAATATTTAACTTATTTAGATTTAAGTAATAATGGCTTAGATGTTCCTTTAGCAAATTCTTTAGGGCAACTTTCTAACTTAAAAACAGTGTTGCTGAATAATAATTTGATAAGCGGAGATATTCCTTCAGGGTTAAGCCAAATTAATTTAGATATACTGAACATAAGTAATAACAACTTTGTTTTTTCATCTTTTGAATCTGACTTTTTGTCTTATCAGTCAAATGTAACACAATTTACATATGATCCGCAGTATCCTTTATACCTTGGAGAACCAAATACTGTTACTGAAAATGAACCTATCAATATTATATATAATAGAGCGGTAAGTGCAAACAATAGTTACCAATGGTTTAAGATTGTAAATGGTGTTGGAGTGGAAATTCCAGGAGCAACTAGCAAAGATTATGTAAAAGGAAATGCCGAACTATCAGATGCTGGAGACTATTACTTTGAGGCCACAAATAACATAGTTACCGGTCTAAAACTGACTAGTAGAGTTGTTACTTTGACCGTTGACCCACCAGTAGATACCTGTGGTGTCTCTGAAGCAGAAAAACAAGCGCTTTTAGATTTATATAATAGTACAGATGGTGATAACTGGACTAACACCCTTGCTGGTAACCAACCTTGGGACACCAATATTCCTGTATGTGATTGGTTTGGGGTTACGGTTGTAGATGGTAATGTAACAAGAGTTGAAATAATTAATAATAACCTTATTGGTAGCATACCTAGCTCAATAGGAAATCTAATTGGCCTTGAATTATTGACTTTAGCTACTGGTAATTTTGATTCAAGTACCATACCATCAGAAATAGGGTATTTGACAAATCTTAATCATTTAGATCTTGGCATCTGTAATCTAGAAGGCTCTATTCCTTTAGAAATTTCCAATCTTATAAATTTAGAAAGACTTGATTTGAGTTCTAATAACTTGGTAGGTAGCATTCCAAATGAATTAGGAAACCTACTTAACTTAGAATCAATTGACATTAGTCAAAATAATTTTACAGGGAGCGTTCCAAATGTTTTAGGCAATCTAGTGAATTTGGAAACTTTAAATTTCTTTGATAATTCTTTAACAGGAAGCATTCCTGAAGAGTTGGGGAATCTTGCTTTATTATCTTATTTTTCTGTTGAGCGAAATAATATGGACGGTGATATTCCTTTGGTCTTTGCAAATCTTAATTCACTTGAAAACGTATATTTGACTGAAAACAACTTTAGTGGAGTTATTCCTTTTTCATTGAATGATAATCCAGAACTAAATGTACTTACATTTGGGTCAAACCAAATTATCTTTTCTGATTTCGAAAATCTTCACAGCGAATATTTGTCTGCTTTACAAATTTATCAATTTTCTCCCCAAGCTAAAGTAGACCTAGAAGAAACATTATCAGTAGCAGAAAACGGCACTATTACCCTAACCAGTACAGAACTCACAAGCCCAAATAATAGCTACCAATGGTTTAAAGATGGTGTTGCCATTGCAGGCGCAACAACTAAAGATTATGTAATTAGTAGTGCAACACCAGCAGATGCTGGCGTATATTATTTTCAAGCCACTAATAGTATAGTTACTGGTTTAACGTTGACCAGAAATAATATTACAGTTAATGTTGGTCCATCAGCAGATGTTTGTGGTGTTTCAGAAGCAGAAAAGCAAGCACTTTTAGATTTATATAATAGTACAGATGGTGATAACTGGACCAATACTCTGGCTGGTGATCAACCTTGGGATATTAATATTCCCGTTTGTGATTGGTATGGTGTTTCGGTTGTAAATGGGAAGGTTACACAGTTAAGGTTGGATAATAATAATTTGGTAGGCACTTTACCAGGCAATTTGGATATATTATCTGAATTATCTCGTCTTCAGTTAAACGCAAACCAAATTTCTGGTAATATCCCTTCTAATATAGGAAATCTGGCAGAGCTTAAATATCTTCTTTTATACACGAATTCATTTGAAGGAAGTATACCAGAATCCCTTGGAAATTTGTCGAAATTATTAGACTTAATTTTATATGAAAATAACTTAACAGGAGAAATTCCTCCAGGACTAGCAAATTTGCAAAACCTTAGGGATATAAATATTTCGCGGAATCAACTTACCGGCAGTATCCCAACAGATTTTGGTAATTTTTCTTCAAAATTATTTAGGATCAATATCGCAACCAACCAATTAGAAGGCACAATACCACCTTCGTTATTGAATTTATCTGGACTTACAAATTTTAGATTTGGAATAAATAATTTTATTTTTTCAGATTTTGAAACCGAGTTTTTACAATATCAAACAAACTCTACAGGAGAGTTTGGTTATTCCCCCCAAGCCAAAGTAGATTTAGAAGAAACGTTATCGGTGCCAGATAATAGTAGTATAACATTAACGAGCAATGTATTAACAAGTCCCAATAACAGCTACCAATGGTATAAAGATGGTGTAGCATTAAACGGGGCAATAAATAAAGAGTATGTAATAGAAAATACTTCTGAGACAGATGCAGGCGTTTATTATTTTCAAGCTACCAATAGTATTGTTACTGGGCTTACTTTAACTAGAAATAATATTACTTTGAATGTTGGTTCACCAGCAGATACTTGTGGTGTTTCAGAAACAGAAAAGCAGGCGCTTTTAGATTTATATAGCAGTACCAATGGAGATAACTGGACCAATACATTGGCTGGCGACCAACCTTGGGATATCAATACACCTGTTTGTGATTGGTATGGTGTTTCGATTGTAAATGGGAAGGTTACACAGTTAAGGTTGGATAATAATAATTTGGTAGGCACTTTACCAGGCAATTTGGATATATTATCTGAATTATCTCGTCTTCAGTTAAACGCAAATCAAATTTCTGGTAATATCCCTTCTAATATAGGAAATCTGGCAGAGCTTAAATATCTTCTTTTATACACGAATTCATTTGAAGGAAGTATACCAGAATCTCTTGGAAATTTGTCGAAATTATTAGACTTAATTTTATATGAAAATAACCTAATAGGAGAAATTCCTCTAGGACTAGCAAATTTGCAAAACCTTAGGGATATAAATATTTCGCGGAATCAACTTACCGGCAGTATCCCAACAGATTTTGGTAATTTTTCTTCAAAATTATTTAGGATCAATATCGCAACCAACCAATTAGAAGGCACAATACCACCTTCGTTATTGAATTTATCTGGACTTACAAATTTTAGATTTGGAATAAATAATTTTATTTTTTCAGATTTTGAAACCGAGTTTTTACAATATCAAACAAACTCTACAGGAGAGTTTGGTTATTCCCCCCAAGCCAAAGTTGACCAAGAAGAAGCACTCTCCGTATCAGAAAACGGTACAATTACCTTAACAAGCACAACATTGATAAGCCCCAATAACAGCTACCAATGGTATAAAGATGGTGTAGCAATAAACGGGGCAATTAATAAAGAGTATCTAATAGAAAATGCTTCGGAGGCAGATGCTGGTATTTACTACTTTGAGGCTACCAATAGTATTGTTGTTGGTCTGACTTTAACTAGGAACAATATTTCTTTGACTATTGGAGCTCCTGTAGACACTTGTGGTGTTTCAGAGGACGAAAAGCAAGCTCTTTTAGACTTATACAATGCTACAGATGGAGATAATTGGGCTAATACTTTGGCTGGTAATCAACCATGGGATACCAATATTCCCGTTTGTGATTGGTTTGGGGTTACAGTTGAAAATGAAACCGTTACCAGCTTGGAGCTTCCTGATAATGATGTGACAGGAAATCTATCTGAAAGCATTGGTAACCTATTAAATATAAATCTTTTAGATTTGAGTAATAATTCCATAAATGGAGATTTGCCAACTGAAATAGGTTCTTTGCTAGATTTAGAAGTTCTATTGTTACCAAATAATGAACTAACTGGAGAATTATCACCAACATTAGGTAGTTTGTCAAACTTAACTATAATGGATCTTTCAGGTAATAATTTATCTAGCGAAATTCCTATATCATTTTGCAACTTGGCAAGTGTTACAGATCTTAACCTTTCAGGTAACCAATTAAATGGTAGTATTCCTCCTCAACTTAGATTAATGTCTAGTTTAGAACGCTTGAATCTAGCGAATAACGAGCTTAGTGGTCAATTACCATCTGTATTGATACAATTAACCAATCTACAAGAATTGGCAATTGAGAACAATCGTTTTAGGGGAGCTATACCTTTTACGGCATCGAATTCTAATTTTACCAGTTTTACTTTTCAGGAAAACAATTTTATATTTAAAAACTTTGAAGCTAGCCATAATAACTTTTTGGTCAATATTTCAAATTATATCTTTTCACCTCAATCTAAAACTGATACCGTTGAGTCAATTTCTGTAACTATTGGTAATTCTATTACCTTAACTACAGAAATGTCTAGTGTTTATAATACATATCAATGGTACAAAAACGGTATTGCGATAAGTGAAGGTGTTGAACGAGAATTGGTTATAGAAAATGCTGTTTTAGATGATGAGGATGATTATTATGTTGTCGCCTTAAATAGTATTGTCAATGGTTTAGAGCTTACCCGTAATACAATTACGCTTAATGTGTTAGAGTCATGTGATGTACCTTTGGAACAAAGACAAGCACTAATTGCTTTATATAATGCTACGAATGGATCTAATTGGAACAATACACAGCAATTACAACAGGCTTGGGGTGTAAATAATCCAAATTCATTAGTGTGCGATTGGTATGGGGTTACTGTGGTAAATAATAACATTGAACAATTAATTTTACCGAATAATGGGTTGGAAGGTAACTTACCTAATGTTTTTACAGATTTACCTTTTCTTACAGATATTGACTTATCTGCTAATAGTCTGTCAGGTAGTATTGTTTCGACATTTTCTACGCAAAATTCTATTGTGTCCCTGAAATTGGATAATAACAATTTCATATTTGATGATATAGAAATAGATTTTGTTAGGTATAATGATGCGTATTCTCCTAATTTTATTTATGCTCCTCAATCAATGGTTGATACGGCTGAAATAATAAACGTTGAAGAAGGGGAGACCGTTACGTTAACATCTAATCAATTATTAAGTGATAATAATACATACCAATGGTTTAAAAAAGGATTACCCATTTTAGGAGCTACTTCTAAAGATTTAATTTTAACCAATGTATCCAGTTCTGACAACGGTGGCTACCATTTTGAAGCTACAAATAATGTAGTTACCGGCTTAACTTTGGTACGTAACATGGTCATGTTGAAGGTTAACAGTGGACCAGACGCTTGTGGTGTTTCAGATTTAGAACGTCAAACCTTAATAGCTTTATATGAAGCCTTGGACGGAGTGAATTGGACTAATAATACGAATTGGAATACAGATGCTCCTGTTTGTGATTGGTATGGTGTTGCAACAGATATTGATGCCAATGTAATAGGTATTTCATTGCCTAATAATGAACTAAGAGGAGAAATACCTGAATCTATTTCTCAATTAGTTAGTTTAGAACAAATTGATTTCAGCCAAAACAACGTAATTGGGCAACTTCCCGTAACCCTTGGTGATATACTTTCGTTAAGATCATTGACATTAAATGATAACATAATTGTAGGGGAAATACCTGAGGAATTAGGTAATCTTTCACTATTAAACAATTTAAATTTAGCGAATAACAGAATTTCTGGTGCAATACCATCTACAATAGGGGGTATGCAAAACTTACAATATGTAGATTTAAACAACAATAAGTTAAACCAAAATATACCACTTGGGGTATATTCAATACCTACCCTAATAAGATTTAACGTTTCTAATAATGAAATGACAGGGTCTATTTCAGATACTATTGGAAACCTGCAATTACTAGAACAGTTTTGGTTGGCAAACAACAATTTTGGTGGTGAAGTACCTGTTTCTATAGCCACGATACCAACGTTAACAAGTGTGCGGTTAAATAACAACAATTTTAATGGTGATATACCGGTTTTACTACCAGACTTATCAGTACCTGGAGCAGAAATAGCTATAGAAGAAAATGGTTTTGTTTTTAGTGATTTTGAAGATGAGTATCCAGACTACAGTACTTTAGGATCTAATTTCACGTATAATCCACAAGATGATGTTGATAATAGGCAGACGATACCTGTTTTGGAAGGTACTTCTATAACGTTAGGTACTCAGGATCTTACCAGTCCTAATAATAGTTATGTCTGGTATAAAGATGGTGTAGTCATACCAGGTGTTTCAGGTGATAGTTATACGGTTACCAATTTTGATCCTACGGTAGATGGCGGCAACTACTGGTTTGTGGCAACAAATAGTACTATTCCGGTTTTAGAATTAACTAGAAGAACAATAACCTTAGTTGAAAAAGTATTGGAACCAATACTGAATTTGACATTGACACCTGTATGTTTTGATCCTTCGACATCGACTTTACAATGGCAAATCACTAATCCGAATTTGGTTAGTATTAATGTTTCATGGGAGATTGAAGATAGTTCAGAAACAGGTAGCATTCTTGCTACATCAGGTGATACTATTTTTTCAACTATAATAATAAATGATAACGATAATGCAACAACTATATTTTGGAATGACGAGTATGGCAATCCAAGAAGTGAAACAAAAGTTAAAAACGATATTATTTGCGATAATTCTGAACCTATTTTAGAATTAGAGCTAATCACATTATGTTCCGATGACCCTTCACTAACAAGAGAATGGCAAATAGAAAACCTTAATGTTGTGCCTGTTCAAGTCAACTGGGTATTACAAGGATCAGCACAATCTGAAACACTAATTGTAAATCCGGGTAATAGTACAATTACTACTCAAACCATTTCTGGTGATAATATTTTAAATATTTCTTGGGATGATGAGTTGGAAGTAACTCAAAACAAAGAGTTAGTTTCACCTGGTGAGCAGTGTCCATTTCCAGCAGATTGTACAGATTTACTTGTTGGTGCAGATGGTAGTTTTCAAACCACTTCTTCTCCTTCAAATGTGGGACGTAACGGTACTCTTGATGGCTCTTCATGGGATGTTAATGAAGGTACGCCAGATACGTTTTCTTTTCCTTTAACATCAGGTGGAGATAAAAGTATGCTATATGGTTTTGATAGTTCTCCAAACAGTGGGGTTTGTCTTGGAGCAATGAGAGTTGGGGATACCACTGAATCATTTTCAACCCAAATAGGTGGTTTGCAAGTAGGGGCTACTTATTATGTTGAGTTTTATCAAGCGAATGCTACTAATTTATTAGATGTTCGTTTTTACGATGAAACTAATGGATTTTGGCAAGTTAATTTTGGTGGAGCTTCTCAAGAATCGGTTAGAATACCGTCCTATGCAGGGCCAAGTAGTTGGAGTAGGCAACGTTTGGAATTTGTTGCTGGATCAACAAATCAAGAATTACGTTTTGCTGTGGCATCTTCCATGAATGATCAGGATATGTCTTACCCTGTTTATATGTTGATTGACGGAATTCGAGTCTATGCAAAACCAGAAAATTTACTTTCTGTAGAATGCTATGATTTAGATGTTCAAGTCTTTTGTAGTATTGAAGAAAATAATGAATTTACAATTTCAGATTTAGTAGCTCCACAGGGCACTAATGTTATATGGTACAGTAAAGAGACTGGTGGAACTAGATATTTTGCATCAGATGAGTTATTGGATTTGACTACAAGTGTTGTTTGGGCAGATGATGGTTCAGGAAGTAGAATTCCTTTAGAAATAATATTTGATTTAGGAGCTCCAAGAGGTAATGAGGTACAAACATTTGACGTTGCAAGTAACCTAACCTTATCAAATATGGTGGTGGAAGGAACCAATATTACATGGCATGATTCCTTCTCTGGTAATTCTGAATTACCATTGTCTACAAATTTGGTTAATGGAGAGACCTATTATGCCGCTATGAACGGTAATGCGTGTAGGTTAGGTGTCAAAGTAGAAATTGATGTTCCTTTACCAGAAGGTAATGGATTTCAGAATTTCTGTAGTACTACGGCACCAACAATTAATGATATAGTAATGAATACCACTAATTCTGCATATAGTATTCTTTGGTATTCGCAATTAGAAGGTGGTACAGAAATAGATACTAGTCAGCCTTTGGTAGATGGGGGTACATATTACGCGGCACAATCAAATGGTACAATAACTGGGCAATTAAGGGCAGCTGTAAATGTGTCTGTATTAAATGTTAGCGCAGCTATTAAAACCTATGAACAAGATGTCGTTTTCCCTACTGGCAGTACAATTGCAAATCTGAGTACTTTTTACGGTTATACTTCAGTACAGTGGTATAATCAAGAAATAGGTGGTTCACCATATCCTGAGAGTTACTTAATGGCAAATGGAGAAACATATTATGCTCGTATTGGTGCAGGTTTATGTGCAGGAACAGAAGTGTTATCAGTTTCTGTTTCAATAGAAGATGATGCAGCTCCGGAGTTAGTAACCTGTATAAAATTCTTGCCACAACCTTTTGGAGATTATGTAATTAGCGGCTGGGTTAGAGAAGAAGCTTTAACGGTTGAAACGGCAGGTAGTATTGAGTTTGAGGAAGACTTAGCAGCTAAGGGAGCCGTTTTACAGTTGTTTCAGAAAATTACCGATAGGCTGATTACAGGAACAGAACGTTTAGAGATTCCAAGTGACGTTTTTGTGGTTAAGGAAATTTTTCCTGATTTGGACATGAGTGCGTTATTACCATATTTGAAAAACTTTACAGGCAATCAGATTATGGTTTATGATTTTAAGCTTGAAAAAGAAACAGTCGCTGGTCTAGAACGAAGTGTTGGGTACTCTTTCTCGTTTGATTCAGATAATTCTAGTAGGCTTGAATTTAGAACTCCAGAAATTGAAATTCAATTTCTTCAATTTCTTGGTTTTAGCCAGAACATTTATAAAACAGGATATCATTTTCCTCTTTTGAATTATGACGCGGATAATTTGACAATAACACACAATTACGTAACCTCATTAAGTGGTGATCGTATTCGTGTAAATTCTGACTTTGTATTGACCTTGCCCGATGATTCGAACTATAGAGCGAGTTATACTGATTATAATACAGATAGTCCAAATGATTCAGGTGTTCAAGGTATCGCACCAGTCTTTAATTATATTGAAAATCCTGATTATAATGTGTTACAGTATGATAATACCTCTATTACATTTTTGTATAAAAATTTAGCTGGAGATATAATTGATCCAAATGCTACAAATACAAGAGTATTGTTTGAGCCAAAGGGACCAATTATAGATGGTTGGCAACGAATTTCAGGTACGTTTACAATTCCAAGCAGTGCTGCATATATGAGAATTGACTTAAAAAATGAACTACCAGGTGTAAACGCTTATTTTGATGATGTTAGAATGCATCCTTTAGATAGTAATATGAAGTCCTTTGTTTATGATCCTATTACCCAACGTTTACAAGCAGAGCTAGATGAAAATAATTATGCTACTTTTTACGAATATGATACTGAAGGTGGTTTGGTAAGGGTTAAAAAAGAAACTGAACGTGGTATTTATACCATACAAGAAACAAGATCTGGTAATTCTAAATTAAATAGCGAAGAATGAGAATGAAATTTATTCATTTAATATGTATTGGCTTTTTAACCACCTGGGGCAATTTGCATGCACAAGAATTAAAAGTTGTAGATGTATTAAAAAAAGCGACGGAGTTTTATCATACTCAAAAACATTATCATGTAGATATGGAGTTTAGTATGTATAGGGGGTTTACTGAGAAGGTTAAAACGGAAAGTTATACAGGTACCATTGAGCGAAATGGAAATTTCATGAAAAATTCGGTTTTGAATACCCAAATATTTCAGTTTCCGGAAGCAAAGGTTGTTGTTGATAATGATGCTAAGACCATTTCATATGTATTTACGGATAAAACTGATTTTCAAGATACACCTATAGATTTCAAAGTTCTTTTCGATTATTTTAAAGAATCGAAGGTTACGGATAAGGGAGATATTCTGGTATGTGATATGATTGCCGATCGTAATAGCTTTAATGTAATGCCTTATGGAAAGATAATTTTAGTTATTAATAAGAAAGATTATAGAATTACCAAACAAGAACTCTTTTTTTCAAATAGAATACCATTTAAAAGTACTAAGGGAAATAACACCGAATATGATTTTGGTAAAATGATAATAGAATTCTCATATGATGATAATAAAACTATTGAGCTTAACCAACTTAGTGATTTTATTATGAGTGGGGGGTCTAATACCATACAGTTGAATGAGTCTTTTAGTGACTATCAATTGATCAATGCTACAGAAGAAAATAACTAACCAAGTAAATAGCAAATGCGAATGCTAACTATTATTAACGAACGAATTATTAAGGGCTTACTTTTTCTATTTTTATTGTGTACTCCTTTCCTAAGGGGGCAAGAAAATGTAGAATTTACTAATGACCAACTTACGGCGGGTGCAGTACTTGAATATACTACATCAGATTTAAGTGGATTTACCCACGTCAATCCTATGGGGTATGTAAGTCTTATTGTTAAGGAAGATATTCCTGTAAATCAACAATATGCATTAGCTATAAGAATGAATGTGATTTATGCCGAGGAAACAGGGGCTTTTACAGGTACAACTGAAGAAATCACATTAAATATCGCGTATAATACCGTGGCAGGTGCAGGTTCAGCGGTTGATATTAGCAAATATATTGCACAAGGGGCATACGGGGTTCAAGTAGAGATTCTTGAGAGAACATTAACTATTAACAACGTAGTAACTGATCAAGTACCTAATAATGTAGCACTTGAAATTGGTTTTGTTTCAGAGAATATTGAAAATCTATATATAGATTTTCCAACTAATGTTAGTGTTTCAACCATTCATAATAATAGAGAGTTAGAAATAAATTGGAATGCTTTAGCTGGGGCACAATCATATGATGTAGAATGGACTTGGATAGATGGTTATGATGGCGATTTACCTTATAATGGTGATTTGCGGTCCCAAGCAACTATTCCATTGACCAAACGTGATTTTGAATTGAATAGTTCTAGAATTCAGACCAAAAATTTAACCTATACAATTCCATTAATATACTCAAAGGGGTATATAGTTTATAGAGTGCGTGGTGTAGGAAAAGATACCACACCGCCCTACCACTATAAATTTGGTCCATGGAGTGCAGGAGAGGATACCGAGAACTACCTAAGTGACTGGGAGGATAGTGTATATCAAATTTTAACAGACCATCAGGTTGATAAAAATTGGCAATTTCAAGCTTCTTATGCGGAAGATGGCAAAAAGAAAGAGGTCGTTAGTTACTTTGATGGTACCCTTAGAAACCGACAAACGGTTACTAGAATTAATTCTGATGATAATATTATTGTAGGTGAGGTTATTTATGATGCTCAAGGTAGACCTGCTGTAGAAGTGCTTCCTGTGCCTGTAAATAATAGTACGGCTCCAACAATAGATTTTATAGGGGAATATGTTTCATCTACCGAAAGCGGTTTTAATAGAAACGCAACAGGGGCTAGTTATAGTTATAAAGATTTTGATTACGACGCAATAAACCAATTAGATAATTTTAATGCGGCGGATAAAGCCATGTCAACTTCAAGCGGTGCCAGCAGGTATTATTCATCTCAAAATGATGTTAATGATCCTTTTAAATCGCGTATTCCCAACGCAGAGCAATATCCGTTTTCTCAAATAGAATACACACCAGATAATACGGGTCGTATTAGAAGAAAAAGTGGGGTAGGCGTACAGCACCAATTGGGTAATGGGCATGCAATGGAATATTATTATTCAACACCAGAACAAAAGGAGCTAAATCGTTTGTTTGGGTATAGTGTAGGGTATACCCAACACTATAAAAAGAATATGGTTATTGATCCTAATGGACAAAGAAGTGTTAGTTATATTGATCCGCAAGGTAGAACAATTGCTACGGCACTTATTGGCGATACACCACCTAATTTAGACCCGTTGAACGATGAGCAAAATGGAGAACATTTAACCTTGAGTTCAGATTTATTGGGTAAAACGAGCAGATTGGATTCAGATAGTTTTACAGATAACAACCAGCGTAAATCTTCGCAGAAATTTGGATCGTTAGATGATGCACTATATTATAACGCTACAAAAATAGTACCCTTTGCAGAAACACGTAATTTTAAATATATTTTTAATACTACAAATTTTCAATTTGAGTGTTTTGATGGTTCGGTAGCATATAATCTTTTTATAGACATACTAGGACCTAATGGAGAAAGTAAAATATTAGACCGTAGCACGTTTGATCCAGCAGATTTTAATGTAGATCTTACCAGAGGTAATTTTAGTGTTGTTAAAAATTTGGCAGTTGATGCAGATGCCTTAAATGCCTATGCAGACCAATATGTGTTAGATTTACAAGACCCCTCAGAAGAATGTTATATTGATCCAGAACTGGCTATTCCTTTTCCTGGTATTGAAGATGGTTGTTTTACAACGTGTGCAGACTGTGAAGAAGCTTTAATTGCACAATTTACAGATGAGACAGGTAGTAGTGGTGCCGAAGTTTATGCTGCTATACAAATGGACCAGTATGATTTTACTGAACTAGAACGTTTGTTGACGGCAGAAGAACTACAAGTAGAAAAAAATAGATTAAGTGGAGCATACCTAGTGCAGTGGCCACAGTTAATTCTAGCGTGTAATGCACCGTGTATAGATAGTACCGATAGTATAGGTGCAGATTTAAGTGGTCTAAGTACTGCAAGTATCGTTGATAATTCAATTACCTGTCAAATAGGGCGTAGTGCTTTATTAAATGATATGAAACCAACAGGGCAGTATGGCAATAGTCCAAGTACCTTGAATGATGGGGATGTGGTAACAGATCAAACTTTAAGTCTTAATATTTTCTTAGAGGTAAACCGTATTACCGGTGCAGAAACTAATGCTGGTGGTGAATACAATACCTGGCGTAATCCAAGGCATCCTATTTATGACGTTGAAGATAATGGTTCGGGTTTGTACACAGAGGGTCATTATTACAATGCTGATGGTACAAAAAGTTTGATCAGGGTTTCTGAAATTGTGGAGGAAAATGAAGAAGATGGATCATTAAGTACACGTTATGATCCACCAATTGTTGCGACTGCTAATTTAAATGAGGTATTGATCAAAGCAACTGATAACTTAAGTAATGATGAGTATTTTATAGAGCCACAATATTTAGCATCTGGCGAAGATTTTATAAAATCAGGAATCTGGCAAGATGAATGGGCAGAATCTTTATTGGTCTACCATCCAGAGTATAGTTATTTAGAATATGCAGAGGCGGTTTGTGGTATGACATCCAATGTATCAGGCGCAGCAGTTATGAATCCAGATGGTTACGATCAATACTTACGTAATTTAAATTCGATCGATGCAGCCAATGCCGCTTTTTCAGGTTTGTTGACCGGACCAGGACTTTTAGGGAGTGATCCCTATTTTCAAGGTAGTCTGCCTCTTCCAAATCCATTGACAGCAGGTTTAAATTCCAAATTTACAAATGCATTTGATCAAAGGGATGAATTAATGCTAGCCATGATGGAAGATTATAATGGCTCAGGCAATACGTTACAAGAATTTTCAGCTATAATAGCAACTTGTGGAAGCCTTTCTGCTTCTTGTCCTAATATTAATGTTGGTTCAATGACACAGGTTCAGAAAGAGGAATATTGGGCTACGTTAAAAACCAATTACCTTAATTTAAAACAAACGGTAAATACCTTATTGGGTAATATTTATGCTAAGACAAGAAATTCTTACAATGGTTGCATAGGCGAAGAGTATGCTCCGGTAGACTTGCTTTCGGTAATAGGAGAGTATGATTTTTCAGGTAAGAGTATTTTAAGGACTGCCATTGACGGAGCAACAGATAAAGTATGTGAAATAGAAGAGCGTGATGAATATCTAGTAAAAGAAAAACGTTTTCAACCATCAGATGTATTGTATGATTCTGGCCAAAGTGCAGAAGATGCCATTGAAGAAATGAGTCGTTATACAGGTTTTGAGTATTACTTAGAAACAGGTGTTTGTCCTTTAGCTAGAGATTTACAGGTGTTTTTAGAGTTTGGTTTTAAAGATTTTGTTACGGAGGGCATTACCAGAGATGGACCTTTTACTGGTAAATATTTATCAAGAGAACTATTTTTCGAATTTGGGGGAGTTTTTCCTGAAATTGGTGATAATCCAGTTGAGTTAAAAAATTCAGTTTTTGGAGAGTATTTAGACCTGAATTTTGGATTTTCTAATACTGAATTTGCGGATATAACATTATTTTTACAAGGTTATGATTGGGATAACTATGGGTCATCTTTTGTTATTAGTAAGATTTCAAATATACAATCTAGTTATAATACAGATTTTGGAGAATTTGAATTTAGTGCAATTGCGCAAATTCCAAATAATTCAGAACTAGGCTATATAGAAAAAGTCATAAGAGGTTTTACTAGTGCAAGAATTTCTAATTGTACCGTCTATCCAGATGCAACCAGTCCTGGTCAGTATTTAGGAGATAGTCAGGCGCTTGGACCTTTTGGTGGGGATTGTAACAATGAACCTCGCTTTGAGGCTGCATATGTAAGACTATTGAACTATCTGCTAAAGTCTAACCAATTAAATGGATTAGAGGTGTCATTGAATAATATACCTGAATATGCTGATGGTTTTTTAGCTAGTTTCTTTGGTGCCGGCACTGCTTCATGGCAAGCAATATTACCTGATAATACGTATATTTTAAAAGTAAATGATGTAAATGTAGCCGTTTTGACTTTAGAAGAAGATTTACCTACTGCTGGTGTGGTAAATTATACAGGTCTAGGCCTAAACTATATATTTAATGAAACAGGTCAGATTACCGAACAGCAAGCACGTATTACATATCAAACTAATACAGTCGAGCAAAATCTTATAGGTAGCCTAACCCAAGAAGTAGGCGACCCAGATAGTCCATTAATTAACTTTTTATGTTGTCCAGGGGAGGATATTAATGAGTTAATAGGGGAGCCAATTTCGGTAGAATGTAATAATGTAGACAAAATTACAATTTGTAATGAATTTGTTGATAGAGAACTGCTTTTAGAAGATTATTTAAAACAGATTTTAAATACAGCATTACAAGATGTTTCACCTTCTAATGGAAATTTTACTCCTTTTAATATTCCCTTGATTGAGGAATTTAAAAGTGAATTTGCGTTAGAAAGATGGACGGACCAAATTACTACAGGAAATATAGTTGTTAGTTCTGTTAGAAGGGAATACCCAGACCTTTCAAACGCAGATTTATATTATTCAGATTATACGACAAGTGATGGACAAAAATTAGAATTAAAATACTCAGCTAACGGGTTGGATTCTCTTGAAGTTACTTTAAATATGGATTTGGATGCACTTACAACCAATTTAGGTGACATTAGAGAAATAGTTTGTCTTGATATACAAAGTAGAGCAGCAGGATTAGCTAAAACATCGTTAACTGGAAAAGATTTTGATGTTTTTGATGATTATTATAGATTTTCTTTGACTTATATAGACAATAAGGGGAATACTGTCCAAACGGATGATATAAATGGAGTAGCTTTTTTAAAGAACGATCGTACTTTCAGATTATATAATGATTGTGAATATTTCGAAGAGCTTAATCCATGTTCACTTTCTTTTCAATCACCATCAGTTAGTTCATTTTCAGAGCCCTATGGTAATTTGATAAAGGCGATTTATAATCATATTAAGCAACAATTTTCTCAAGGAAATTATAATTTAAATAATGTTGATATTTCTTCTTTTTCTGAATTTCAAAATTTAATTAATAGTGATTTTTCTTTAAAAGAAAGTTTTGAGTATTCAACTTTCACATATAATGGAAATCAGGTAATTCATCCTTTTAATATTGTAAATCCTAATTATACATTATTTTATAATGATAATGATGGTTTTTTACAAATTTTCATACAGCTAAATGAGTATTTTTCAATTGCTCAAAATTCTATTAATTCAAATGAGTTTCCTTATTTTAATAAAAATGATTTTGAAGAGAATTTTGTTTCAATGGAGGATTTGGGATTGAATATAGCTAATTTTAAAACTGAATTTAAACCTTTAGTGAATTTTGCAGACGGGAATTCAAATTCATATTTTTCTAGGATGTATTTTTTATACAACTCGTCAGGAACTCCGGCCTCTGAGTATTATCTTGAATTTAATCGAGATCAATATGATAAATTATGGAGTTGTGTTTTCTTCAATGCTCAAGAGCTTATTAGCAATCCAAATCTTTCAGGAAAAAATCTTTCTATTTCAAAGTCAAACCAAACATCATCCTCCAAATCCATTACCCAAGAACCACGCAGCGCATGTGGTACAGGACTGTGTATTCCACCAGTGCCAGAACCGGTAAGTTGTACAGATGCATATGGTGTATATAGAATTCGTATGGAAGGTTTAATGACCGGTGCTTTGGTGAATTTACGAGATGAATATATAATAGATGAAGTAGACTTTTGTAACAATTACCTTCAATATCTTGTTGAAGATTACAATACGTATTTAAATACGTTTGGTATCAACAGCATTGAAGATGATGAGTATATGTCTATTGCTCGTTTTGGTGCTACTGAGTTTAATTATGGTTATCCAGGTATGGGTTCTATTATTACGCAGTATAAAGATCATGTTGATTCTGCCGCAGAAGTCACCCGTTTAAGCTGGTCTGCTTGGACTTCATTTTACTTAAATGAAAATGACAATATCTGTGTACCAAAGGCATTTCCGGTAAACTTTAGTGATTATACACTGCCATTGCCAGAGAAAACGGACTGTGAGCAGTTTAAAGAAGCGGTAACGCTAGCATACCAAAGCGATACTTACGAAGCTATTCTAGAACGTAAACGTAAAGAATTCGTAAATGCATATCTAGAACATGCATTGACCGATCCTGTAGAAACGTTTGATATGGAGTATGAAGATAAGGAGTACCAATATACCTTATACTACTATGATCAAGCTGGTAATCTTTTACAGACCGTTCCGCCAGAAGGTGTAGATCGTTTTACTGAAAATGAGCTGACAGATTTAGGCTATAATGAGGCTATAAATGTACATAGAAGAGACAATTTGGCCACGCCTACCTATTTGCCAGATCATGAGATGATTACGGAGTATAGGTACAATTCGTTAAATCAGTTAGTCTGGCAAGAAACGCCAGATGGCGGTATTACCCGTTTTGCCTATGATAAATTGGGTCGTATTATAGCTTCGCAAAATGCAAAGCAATTAAATACGGGTAGGTTCAGTTACACTACGTATGATGCGCTAGGCAGAATTGTTGAAGCTGGTGAAATGGTACCTTCTGTTGGTGTGACCATTTCCGAAGCCACAGGTAAATTGGTTTATACTGCAGATGGTACATTTGTACAAACGAATGATGAGATCGTCTTTCCTAAGAATATTTCAAACACACAGCACGAAGTAACCATAACCAATTACACCAATTCTTTAGGGGGTAATGAGTTAGACTTATTCGAGACCTTAACCAATTTATATGAGTATGAAGATAACTCACGTAATAGGGTTACCTCTATAAGATATTATGATGAATATGATGCAACCGACGATAGGATCAGCTATGACAATGCCATGTACTATCACTATGACATTCATGGTAATGTAAAAGAATTTGTGCACCATAATAAACTAATGGCCATTAACGCCACAGATGTCTACTCAGGCTACAAACGTATTCGTTATGAGTATGACCTTATAAGTGGTAATGTAAACCAGGTCATTTATCAAGATGGTAAAGAAGACATGTTCGCACATCGTTATAACTATGATGATGATAACAGAATTACAATGGTAGAAACCAGTAGCGACGGTATGATCTGGGAAAAAGATGCCACTTATCAGTACTTTGCACATGGGCCTTTGGCAAGAACCGTAATTGGTGATAAAGAAGTACAGGGTATAGACTACGCCTATACCCTACAAGGATGGTTAAAAGGGGTAAACGCAGAGAATGTGAACACAGCAGATGACATGGGTGCAGATGGTGATGTGGTCGCTAAAGATGCCATGGGGTATGCGCTGGGGTATTATGAAAATGATTACCAACCTATAGGTACATTGGGCAGTAATACCTTTGGTGTAAGTAACAATACGGTAGAGAGCTTATCTACTGGTGGTGGAGCTGTTAGTGTTGGTGAAAACCTGTATAACGGTAATATTAAGCACATGGTAACTGCATTGCTAGACAATGATGAAAACCTGTTGACTACGCAGTATAATAAATATGGCTATGATCAACTAAACCGTATTAGAGGGTTCCAAACCTCTGGTGCCTCAGATTCATATTCGGCTAGTTATACCTATGATAACAACGGTAATTTACAAACGTTGAACAGGGCTACCCCAAGTGGAGCCATGGATCAATTGGTCTATGACTATATAGATACCGATCCCGTAACAGGGCAAACAAAGCGAACCAATAAATTAAACTATGTAAATGATTTGGTAGGAGACCAAGGTTTGGGTGATTTAGGAACCCAAAATAATGGGAACTACCAATATGATGAAATTGGGCAGTTGACTCGCGACAATGCCGAAGGCTTGGATATAGATTGGCGAGTAGATGGTAAGGTAAGAACAGTAACCAAAGATAATGGCGATGTCATAAGGTTTGTTTACGATGGTTTGGGTAACCGTATTGCCAAAATAAATGAAGATACCGATTTGGCAACTTTATATGTTCGCGATGCACAAGGTAATGTACTCTCGGTTTATGAAAATACGGCTGCAGGCAGTGCTGGTAATAGCAGTGATATTGAAACTATTATCAGTTATAGTGCTATAGTAATACAACCTGGGGATGATATACCATTAGAGGCTCTAGATTATATAGAGTTGAAAACAGATAATGAAAGTGTAAATACGGTACCGGCAACAGCTAGTTTACGCCTTTCTGCAGGTAATTCTATTATCTTAAAACCTAATTTTCATGCCGTGGCAGGTAGTAACTTGTTGGCGGAAATTAAAGAATTTGAGGGTGAGGTTGTAGAAGGTATGTTCTTGACCGAAAACCACATATACGGTAGTTCTCGTTTGGGTATGGAACAAAAGAGGCTAGAGATTACAGAAGCTGATGAAACCCGTAAGCTTTTTGAGAATATAGTAGGTGATAAACGCTATGAATTAAGCAACCATTTAGGTAATGTGTTAAGCGTAATTACCGACCGTAAATTGGGCGAAAATGGAGACTATTCACCAGATGTAGTTGCATACAATGATTACTATCCTTTCGGGATGCTAATGCCAGGACGTAAAGGAAATACCCCGGATTACAGATACGGATTCCAAGGACAGGAAATGGATAATGAAATTAAAGGGGAAGGGAATAGCATAAACTATAAAT